>Ga0172382_10000353_pt1 | contig 85755 bp, 112 predicted proteins | sample Leawel138RmetaG_FD_122245 | JGI IMG/M metagenome (GOLD analysis project Ga0172382, IMG submission 122245) | Leachate microbial communities from a municipal landfill in Southern Ontario, Canada - Leachate well 138R metaG | ecosystem: Engineered > Solid waste > Landfill > Unclassified | place...
CCCGAAGGAATGATTTTAACCTGACTCAAGCCCTGTGTATACTGTTAGCGAGGCTGTGAGATGCCGCCAGTTTACCTGCGCATAGAACCTATCCGGCTCAAGCCTGCCCAGCGGTTGGATAACCGTTATAAGGTTTTTGAAAAGGAGATGATCCTGGTTCTGAAGGCAGTAGCTAGGGTGGTCCAGCGCGAGATGGAGCGGGCGCAGGGTAAGTGGGACCACAAAGTTACTATCCGGGTTCGGGCCAAGCAGACCCCGCGCCAGTATCGGATTGATATTGGGCCGTTCGGTCACAACAAGCGGTACTGGATCTTTGTCTCAGCGGGAATAGCGGGGCGATATATCGCTCCCAAGCGGTACGGGTACCTGAACATTAAGAAGGGGTATCTGGCCCACACCAGCCCGATGGGTAACTGGCACGGATCGGGTACCTATCGAGGACCGTTTTACCGGGTACGAAGGCCCGTGTGGTGGCCCGGCATTGAGGCGCGTAATTTTGAGCACCTGATCATTAAGTGGCATGAGAAGCACATCATTGCCGCAGTGATGGCTACGGTGTTCCGGCACTTTCGGAGTTGATAGAAAGGACCATGTTGACATGGCTGGGAGTTTACTGAGCGCCGTGCGGCAGAAGATCGAACAGATCTTGGATCGTGTGGCACAGGATAAGGAGATGGGTCCTGAAGGCCCACGCATCCGCATGGGTGACTGGCTGACAGCACAGGCCAACATGGACCTGAACAACACGCTCGACTGGCTGCTGATGGACGGTTATCTGACAGCCGACGAGCGGACAGCAATGAGTCCCGGGGTGCAGGCCGCAGTCGAGGCGTTCATGAGCGCGATCCCGGATGAGGTCAAGTCTCGCCGCATGGACTACTGGAATGCCGATCCCGCCGACTTCCTCGACCTGGAGAAGAGCGATTACATGTTCCTGCGCACCAAGAGCGGGGATATGTGGTTCTTCGGCATGTACTCCAACAAGTATGTGGACGAGGTGGGCGACATCATCTCCGAGGCGGCGCACGAAGAATATGCACAGTGGGTCAAGGACAGTGGGTTCAAGCCCGCCATCATCTTGAACCACGTTCCGCGTATGGAAGGCCCGTTCTGGGTCAAGGCGATGGCCCGCTACGAGAACCAGCCTGACCTGCTCAATGTCCTGGTCGAGACCGTCTTTGCAGAGACGATGATTGCTCGGGCAGAGCGGGTGGTGGTGTGGCATGGGTTCACCTTCGTCATCGGCAAGGTCTTGCCGGGGCGTGAGGAACTGGCTGAGAAGGCAGCAGCAGCCGGGGAAGGGCGTATGAGTCACGGATTCATCGCCTTTTACGAGGACGATTTTAGCGAGTCTGAATCGTCTGTTAATATTATCGGTAAGTATCGTAGCTTTGAGATGTCCCTGCTCGTGGGCAAGCAGCCCGCTAACAGGGTGACACAGGCAATTCTATTAGGAGAGAAGGCGATGCCAGCAAAGCTGTCTGACGATGATCGCGATTTTCTCAGCCAGTTCTTCTCCGACACGGAGATCGCTTCGATGGAAGAGCGGCTGGGCGGTGGCGAACAGATCCTTGATGCGGTTCTGGATCATAAGGATCTGGAAGATGGCGGCGAAGAGCAGCTTGCGGAAGAGCCGGAAGTAGAACCGGCTGAGGAACCGGTGACAGAACCGGTGGTTGAGGAACCGGTTGCAGAACCGGAGCCTGAAGCCGAGGTCACCCCGCTGGCTGCACCTGACATGTTCAGGGAGATCGTCGCGGCACTCAATCTCGACCAGTTGCAGGGGATCATCAAGGGGCTGACCGAGCAGGTAGCGGCGCTCAATGAGAAGGTCGCCCGGCTGGATGAGCTTGAGGCAGAGGTGAAGGAACTGCGCAAGGACGAGGATACTCGGATTGCCGAGATGTTCTTGCCGCAGTTCAACTGGGGCGGCGGCTATGAGGCGTCCCGGGCAACGGAGACGGTGATGGACAAGACAGAGGCGGAAGAGATCCCGGGTCCCGAGGGCGTCGAAGAGGCGTCCGACAAGGAGAACCCGCTGGCCTTCGCCTTCTACAACTGGCTTGGCTAAATATCTTAACGGGGGTTGAGACATGAACGACTTTCTTGATCTTCTGGCGGCTGAAGTCCAGAAGAAAATGAGGCAAGGCCAGGTCAATTTTCGACATGACCTTTCCACCATCGACCTGAGCACCAACTTCATGCACGGACCAACCGGCATCTTTGGTGCGCCGGGCATCGAGCGGGACATTTTCGCCACTCGCGTGAAACCACGCGGCCTGATGAATGTGCTCCCGGCAAGGCCGACCGTCACCATGAACCCGGTGGTGGGCTACCTCACCGGCTTCACCGATGGTGAGACCGGCGAGGAGAAGGATGGGGTCTGCGAGACTCCACTGGCGGCTGGACAGATCAAGTCCTGCTTGCAGGGTGCGATCTTCGGTCGCATCGAGCGCAAGACCGAGCAGATTGAACTGAACAGCATCGGGCGCATCAACAACCGCAGCGAGATGTTTGACCTGCAAGTGGTCAACGACCCGCTGCTGGAAGACAGCTTTGGAATGCCGTCCAGCATCCCGAAGGCTGCGCGGGATGTGCTGAACCGGGAAGTGCTTGCCAAGTGGATGGCCCTGGGCGTCGCCTTCGAGCGCAAGCTGGGTCCCCTGGTCTACACGGCTAACCCGGCGAACAACACGGGCGGCGGCGGCTACCAGGAGTTCTGGGGACTTGAGAACCTGGTCGGCACCGGCAAGGTTGATGTCATCACGGGCAACGTCTGTACGGCTCTGGACTCGCTGGTTCGAGACGCGAACTACCAGAACGTGGCGGGCGACATCAACTACTACGTGATCCTGCTCACTGCCATCTACCGCTATATGCAGGACGTGGCCTCGCGCACGGGCCTGGACCCGGTACAGTGGGTCTTCGTCATGCGGCGCGGCCTGTTCGATGAACTGGCGGATAGCTGGCCCTACAGCTATGCGACCCATCGTGCCGAGTCCTCGGCTGTCCACGACGCGGACATTACCCGTGTCCTGGTGGATGCCCGGGCGGAGCGTGAACTGGCGAACGCAATGCGCCAGGGCAAGTACCTGCTCATCGACGGTCAGCAGATCCCGGTGATCATTGACGACTTCATTCCCGAGGACACTAGCACCAACAATGCTTCGGTGCCCGAGGGTGCGATGGCGTCGGACATCTACCTGCTCCCGCTCACGGTTCGCGGCAGCATCGTCAGCACCTACTTCGAGTATTTCGACTTCTCGCAGGGTGTGATGCAGGGCATCAATGATGGTAAGCTGAACAGCGAGTTCTGGTCGGACGGTGGTCGCTGGCTCTGGACCTTCCACCGCACCGGCTGGTGCGTCGAGTGGTGGGCCAAGATCGAGCCGCGTCTGCGCCTGCTCACGCCGCACCTCGCGGCCCGCATCCAGAACGTGCTCTACTCGCCGCTGATCCACTCGCGCGAGGACGACCCGCTCAGCGCCTACTTCTTTGATGGTGGCGTGACGACTCGCAGCAACGCGCCCTATGACGCAAGCGACTTCTAAGTCTGAAGTCGGCATGACGAGCCCGAGGGGGTGGGTGGAGAAGACCGCCCACCCCCCTTTATATGTAACCGGGAGCGATCCTCGTGGCTGTCCTCTACAAGCTGAACTGTGGTAATACTTACCCAGCTACCGGCTGGTCTTCGGATCTGCCCTATCTGATTAAGGGCGACGACATCTACTCCACTGTTACGGTCCAGGACAACTCGGCGGTTCCCGAGTGTCCGACCGAGGTGTTGCAGGATCATCGCTGGGCGGCATCAGAGGACGACCCGCTCACCTACCAGTTTGATGTGTCGGGCTACGTGACCGTTGACCTGACTCTCTATTTTTCTGAGATCTACCATACAGCTACCGGGGCGGGTTGGCGTTACTTCGACATCTACATCAACAGCGCCCTGGTCACCAGTAATTATGACGTGGCGGATGAGGCTGGGGGGCTGCATACCGGGGTCAAGCTGACCTTTACCGACATTGATGCATCCTCGGGCACCCTTACCTTAGAGCTTGCTCGCCAACTGCGGGCTCCGATGGTGAGCGGCATCGTCATCGAGGGGGATACTAGCACGGCGACCCCTAAGTCGGTCAGCGGTACTCTCACCACCAGCGGAACAGTGGCCCGCAGCTTTATTGACGGCGAGCCCCCGCCTGACCCTTCGGGCGGCATCCACTGGCGCTCGTCGGCGGCAGGCTTACGCAGCTACCTGGAATCCATTCCCCCCAACAAGTGGCTGGTGGGCCAGTTCCCGCTGTACGGTACCGGTAACACCGTAACGTCATCCAACAATATGCTGGAGGAGATTTACTCAAATACCGGTTACCATGTCGCAATGACTGGTGCGGACCTGGGGGCTTACTCTGCATCCAAGCAGCAAGTCATTGACTGGCTGATCGACAAGTGGGGTGAGGGGTATATCGTCACCCTCTCTTACCACATGAAGAACCCGTACACGGGCGGCAGTTCTTCTAGCATGGACCTGGGCGGCATGACTCTGGCCCAGTTGCGGACCTACCAGCCCTACCTGAATATCATTGACGAGGCGGCGGGCTACCTTCAGCAACTCCACAACGCCGGGGTGAAGGTCATCTGGCGACCCTTCCACGAGATGAACGGTGGCTGGTTCTGGTGGTTTGGGAGCGGGCGTACCAGCGCTAACTACAACAACTTCCGGCTGCTGTGGCAGCACATGTACGACCGCTTTACCAATACCTTCGGACTGACGGAGATGTTGTGGGCCTTCTCCCCCAACCGGCCCTACGACCAGTATCGTGCCGACATCCCGAATTGGTACCCGGGGCATGATTATGTAGACATTGTCTCGACTGACTACTATGGGGCGTACTACAACAACCCGCTGGATATTGAGGGGTATGCAACAGGCTACCAGTGGTTGGTGGATACCGGCAAGCCGTACTTGATGTTGGAGTTTGGTCCACGCAACACCGGACCGTCCGAGATCTACCCCAACACCTATGACACGATGCGGCTGGTCAATGACTTGGAAGACTACTACCCGCTGGTCAAGGGTGTCATGTTCTGGGAGTGGGTGTGGTCGCTGACCCATCCCTCACAGTCCAATGTCCCGGCGATGATGGCGCATCCCAACACCATCACGCGCGAGGATCTGCCGACTGAACTGGGTGTCGCCTACAGCAAGAGCGTCAGCGACGCGTTGACTTTGAATGGGGCGGTGACCCGGAGCCACATCGAGCCGGTAGTTACCCCCAAGTCTGTCTCGGGCGGGCTTGACCTGAGCGGCGCGGTGAGCACCTTCGCCATATCCGCCCCAACGCCACAGGCTGCTGCCGGGGCGCTCAGCTTCAGCGGGGCTTTGAGCACCTTGCTGGTCCTGGCTCCCCTGCCTCAGCCCGCTGCGGGCGAGCTTGACCTGTCGGGTACGGTAGCAACCGAGGTTACCTACGCGCCGAAGGTAGATTTCGCCTTCCACGAGGACTTCGAGCCCGTAGGCTACCGGCAGTCCGGCTGGTCGAAGTCTGTAACGGGCGCGGCTATCTTGAACGAGGATTACGACACGACTCCCCTGGGAGAGATCACCTCTCACTTCGGAAACCAGTGTCTCTACATCTACCGGCCCGCAACAGGTGGCGGGGCGATTACCCGCAACACGCTCAGCAGTGGGGCAGCAGTAAGCTACTGGCGGTTCGAGGTGATTGTTGGCAGCATTGCAGGGTTGCCAACTAATAACCCAATGATGATTGCCCAGGTAGACTCCAGCAGCCTAACCCCGGCCTTTGACCTGTTAGTCTATCATGGGGGTAATGGCAACCCCATCTTCCAGTTGACGGCGTTCGGGGTGGATGGGGTCACTAAGTATTACAATGCCCCGGTGGGCTCGCTCAACCGGCGGTATACCATCGAGGTCAAGTGGGACCGGGCCGCCAACGAGTTCGAGTGGCGTATTGATGGGAATACCCGCAATACGGGCACCATTACCGGAGCAGCCCTCAATACCGCACGGGTGTCTCTGGGTGTTGAGTCGTGGCTGACAGCCCCCAGCCAGCCGGTCTACTACTACGTAGACAACGTCACGCTTCACGAGGCGGGCTGGCCCAGCGAGGTAACTGCCCCGAGCGGGGTTGCCCAATCAACGGGAGGTGTACTTAACCTCTCAGGTGCGCTGACGGCTGAACTCACCGATACCCTGACTTATAACCAGGCGCTCGGGGGCTCGACCGGCTTTGCCGGTATCCTGCGCCGCACCTACCTGCCGGGCGGGGCTACTCCCCCGGATAAGGGGGATGAAGAGCCTGATCCCGTACAGGGCGCAACTGCCTACTATGAGGTCTTCCTGTACCCGGCACAGGGTCCGACTGAGCCCTTCATCCTGGGCTCGGCTACCCTGGGGACTGCCGTGCTGGATGGGGAATACTATACCAACCATGATCTGACCCGGCTGGAAGACTGGACGTACCTGTCGTTCACCCAGAAGTTGAACGACTCGAACTTCCACCAGATCCGCTTCGACCTGTCGCCGCTCGACCCGAAGACTGAGTTCCTGCGGGAGATGGTTGGGACGGACAACATCATCGAGATCTGGCGCTATGATCTGATCACCGGGGTCCGGAAGAAGGTCTACGAGGGCTTCAACCGCACCATCGTAGACCAGGCGCGGGTGACCGGCACTCTCATCTTCAACCTGTACGGTTCGGGTTATACTGAACTGCTCAAGCGTCGCCAGGTGGTGCCCCCCATCGGGCTGGAAGCAGAAGAGCACGAGGGACCGGCTGAGACGGTCGCCAAGCAGTTCGTGTGGAACAACATGTTCTCGCCCCAGTATGTGCGGCGGGCGGTGAAGGGTCTGGAGATCGAGCCCGATCTCGCGCGGGGGAACACGGTCAGTTTCCGCTACCGCTATGTCAACCTGTTTACCGTGATCACCAACTGCGCGGAGCAGGGAGATATCGACTTCGGGATCGTAGCCGGACCGGAGAAGGGCCAGTACGTTTTTGAGGCCCGCCCGCTGTGGGGCTCCGACCGTCGCCAGTTCAACCCCGAGGGCAACCCGCCCACCATCTTCTCGCTGGACCTGGGCAACATGTCCATCCCCATCAACTCGGAGAACACCTCGGAAGAGGTCAACGCCCTCTTCGTGGGCGGGGTTGGGGATGGGGTGGCCCGGCTCATCCGTGAAGTGGCTTACACTGAGCGGGTCGAAGCATCGCCCTGGAACCGGCGTGAGGGGTTCTATGACGTGCAGGATGGGGACACGGTTGAGATCCTGCGGTCTGAGGGAGCGAAGGAACTGATGGCGCGGCGGGCGGAAGATACACTCACCTTCAACGTCCTGGAGACTGCCAGTTGTCGTTGGCTGGTTCACTGGGAGTTGGGCGACCTGGTCACCGCTTTCTACGCGGGCAAGCGGTTTGACAAGCAGATCAAGGAAGTGTCGGTGACGGTTACCGGGGCCGGTGAATCCCAGCGCGAGGTCATCAACGCCGAACTGGACGACTACACACCCCCCTGGGTTGAGTTGGATGTAGAGGTGCTTTAGTCCGGGGCGGGTTTCATGGTATAGTGAGTGAGACACAGGAGGTATGATACATGGTTTGGGTTACACCTTCACTGCGGGGTGTGGAAGAGATTACGCCCGCCATCTGGAATCAGGATGTGGTGGAGAACTCTATCTACCTGCACAATCTCCTGGGCGGGCACAATGCGGTCGGGGGGCGGCTGACGGCTGTCAGCGGCACACCTCTTGGGGACGTTGAGGGAGCGAGCACTCTCTTTTTCACCCCGTACATTCACGACCGGGTCCCAACCTGGGATGGGAATCGCTGGATCGTGCGGCAGTTCACCCAGGTGTCGATGTCCCTGCATGGACACGATGCCAACAGGAACTATGACGTGTTCCTGGTCTGGGATGGTGTGAACTACTCCATGACCGATGTCGTCTGGACCAACGATACGACACGCGCGGTTTCTTTCGCCCGTTCGGGCGGGATGTTGGTAGACTCTTTACATCCCGACCGGCTCTTCCTGGGTACCTTCCGCACGCGCGGTGATGTAGCAACCCAGACCAATGACTCTCCCGGCTTCCGTATGATTTCCAACTACTTTAACCGGAGGCCCCGCCCCCTGTCAGCTGTCCTGGCGAACTCGGCGGGGACGGTCTCACAGACGACTGCGGAGATTGCGACTGGCTTCCGGGTTCACTACGTGTCCTGCCGCACCGATAACTTTCTGGACATCTCCTGGATGGGCAGCTTCTATGACAGCACCAGCCGGGCCAATAACTATCAGATGCGGAACAACAACGAGAATATTAAGGCAGTGATTTATCTGGGGGATCAGTCTGGGGCAAGCTCCAATCATGGGGCTCCGGTCCACCTGCGCTATGCTGGAATGGCCCCCCTGGGCTGGGAGTACATTAAGATCTACGGCTCGGCCTCTGCCAGCAACAGCTTCAAGTGGCAGATTTACGGCACGCCCACCGGCACTGTCGGGTATATCTGGGGGTGACTACTCTCCCCCCTGAAGAGGGGAGCTTTTAGGGGTCTAGCCCCACAGCCGATAGCCCTCGGCTGAGAATGTTCAAAGCGGCGTTTTGGTCGCGGTCCATGACGATGCCGCAGTGAGGACAATTATGCGTGCGAACCGACAGGTCTTTGCGGACAATCTCACCACAACCGGAACACAACTGCGTCGTGTTTCTGGGGTCAACCTGTGCAAAACCGCGCCCGGCTCCCTCCGCCTTGTACGCGGTGAACTGCACAAACTGCGCCCATGCCACGTCCGCAATGCCCCGGTTGATGCTCTTGAAGTTGTCCTGCTGCATGTCGGCGATGTCCAGCTTCTCGAACGCGAGGAACTGGTATTCGTTCACGAGCCGTCTGCTCCACTGGTGAGCGAAGTCTCGGCGGCGGTTGGCGATGCGCTTATGCGCGTGCCGCAAAGCCCTGACCGCCTTACGTCGCTCCGGTGTCCCCTTTTCGAGGCGCGACACCCGGCGTTGCAGGCGTTTGAGGTCTTTCTCATCGCGCTGCACCCATCGCTGGCGGGGGATGCGCTCGCCGTTGCTCAGCACAGCGAAGGTCGTCAGGCCGAGGTCAACGCCCGCCACCCTGTCCGTTGGCGGCAGCAGGTCAGGTTCTACGATGCAGGAGAAGCAGGCGTACCAATTGCCGAGCGCGTCCCGCCGGATGGTCAGCGTTTTGCACTCACCCCGGAGCGGGCGATGCAGCCTGATCCGCACGTCACCGACCTTCGACAGGCGCACCCGCCCGTTGTCAAGGAAGCGCCAGTTGCCCTTCTCCTGCGGGTACGTAAAGCTGTCGTATCGGCGGTGCGACTTGAAGCGCGGGTATCCCGCCTTGCCGTTCTGTTCCTTCACCCGCTGGAAGAAGGCGCGGAGTGCGAGGTCAGCCCGCTTCTGCGCTTCCTGCATGGCCTGTGCGTGGCCCTGCTGGAGCCACTCGGTTTCCGGCTCCCGCTTCCACTGGGTCAACAGCTTGTTCGTGTCATAGCGGGAAAGCGACCGCTGTTCGTCCTGCCACGCATCACGCCGGACTTCCAGCGTTTTGTTGTATACCCAGCGGCAAGCGTCAAGCTGGGCTTGCAGGGCGGTCCGCTGCGCGGCTGTCGGAAACAGGCGGTGCTTAAAGGTCATTCGCATATCCTAATTATACCCGAATATCTACACAGCGCAACATGCTGTGTAGCCGCTATTCACCTCCCCACTAAAGTGGGGAGCACTCTAGCGGAGGTTCTGTAGAGATGGAAGACACACGCGAACTAGATCAGTTCGTCAAGCGGCTGGTAGGGGAACTTCAGAACCTACAGGAACGGCTGGCGAAGCTGGAAGCGGCAGGGGCGGGGCTGTCCTACCTGGGGGTGCTCACCGAGCGCGAGGGGGTGCTAACCTACGGGACGAACCCCAAGCGGATCTCCCTGCAACTGCGGGCGGCTCCGCCACTCGCTGCGGGGTATATTGAGTTTACGGCTCCGGGGCATGGGGCAGGGCCCCAATTTTACCTGGTACTGGAAGACGTGAGCTAGAGACGTGAAGAAAGCGCAGGCAGGGCTGCGCAGGTCGCGCCTGGCCCGAGTCTACTGAAGGCAGGTGGTGAGCAGGATGTAGACCACCAGGAGTGCCTGCATTCCCAGGGATGTGGTCTCCAAGATCAATGCCTGCTCCGGCCCTACCAAGTAGGTACTACCGTCCGGGTTAAGCACGACAAACGTGTCCCGGTCAGAGAGGGCTCCGAGTACGTGGTGTGGAAACTTCTGGTCCGAGATCACGTCAAGAGTTGACGAAGATGGGAAATCCCACCACGAGCCGGACATGCTGTTATTGTAGATTTTAACACTCTCCCTGTCAAGTATATACTGGGGTGGGTGGGGTGGGGCGGCCTCTCCCACGCCTCATCTCGCCCATGCCAACATGGTGGTTTCAAGGACGCTCGCTACCTTTGGACCGGGGCAGGGCTCGGGCAGAGTCCTGCCCTTAGTTTTAGCCGGAGAACGAGTGCTCGTATAATAGTCTCAGACTACTGATCAGGAGTGTAGAGGACATAACATGAACCGAGAAATTTCCTTCAGTGGTGCGCTGGCGGCGAAGGTGCAGAAGGCACCTAAAGCCCCTCTCACCTGGCGGGTGCGCAATACCCTGCGCCCGAGCTTCATCCTGGGCTGGCTGGCAAACCTGTTGGCGAGGTCCTTTACCCTGCTGACCGGCATCCCCACCCTCACTGCCACCCTCTCGGCGCGGCTGATCAAAGCGTCGGGCGAGGTGGTGGATTACGGAGTGGTCTGTCACCGGGTGGTGACCACTGCCTTTGCCATTGATCTGGTTGACGAACTTCAGGCTTCTCAGGCGACCTTCTCGACGTACAGGTATCACGGGTCGGGCACCGATAACACGGCTGAGGATGCGTCGGATACTGAACTGGGCGTTGAGGTGGAGAGTCGGGCATCGGGTACGCAGACCGAAGCCAGTACAACCGTTTATCGCTCGGTGGGCACTGTGGCTTACACGGCTACGCGCACCATCGTAGAGCACGGGCTGTTCGACTCATCGTCATCGGGTACCCTGATGGACCGCTCGGTCTTTACCGGCATCGGTGTGAACTCAGGTGACAGCATCCAGTTCACCTACGATCTGACTGTTAACGCCGGGGGCTAATTCCGTACCTCTCGGCTAGTCCATAGGGTGCGGCATGTCCCTGGTAGAGAGTCTTGCAGCCAGGCAGGAACGCTCCCGCCTGTATACATACAGCGACGACCCGACCCGGTTCCGTTGGGTCGGGTCGAATGCTCCCCTGCACTATCATGACGGTAGTGCCTGGCAGACCATCGATCTCACCCCTGAGCGCATCCAGACCTCTGCTTTTGACGGCTGGCAGACGACGCAAGCAGGTTGGCACTACCGGCTGGGCCAGCCACAGGGTGGGGCAGATGGTTGGATTGGGTTCGGGGCGCGGCGGGGGGCATCCTGGCTCGGCTTTCGCCTGGCCCGGGTGGGTTACCTGCGCTGGAATACCCGGGCCTGGCAGGACATTGGCGGGGCCCCCACCTATGATCGGCGGAACCTCACCAACACCCCCCGCTATACCTCAGCAGGCGGGGAACTGCTCGCGACGGCGAGCGAGGTCACCTGGGGCGGCATCTGGTCCACCCCCGGGGGCGGGGACCTATCCCTCAACTTCCTGCTCAACGGCGAGCGACTGAAAGAAGACATTGTCATCAACCAGGCGGGCCGGGAGTGGATCGCCGCCAACCGCCCGCCGACGACGCCTGCCAGTCAGACCTGGTTCGGTTTCGTCTTTCAACTGGACTGGACTAACATCCCGCGCGTCGTGCTGAACGGGCTACTCCAGGACGTAGAGGGGGGCTGGGACGGCAGCGAGCCGGTTGAACTGCGCGACGCGGCAGATGCGCTGCTGGCGTTGCTGCCCCTTGCCAGTCTGACGGTACAGTCCGGGGGCGCGGTGCTGGCAGAGACTCCCCTGCGGCGGCGCTTCTGGCGCGACCCGGATGGGAACTATTATCTACTGATTGGGGTACGGGTAAATGTCCTAGCCGGGTTGCCTGCGGGGGATCTGCATTTCGACCCTACCATTCAAGCCGGTCCGGGAGCCGGGGCAGATGATGGTCACTACCGAACAGATGGAAGCTATAATAATAATTTCTCCAATGCATCGATAGGGGCGTTTTCTTCCACCGTTGATTCTGGTGCCTTTATTCGGGTACCGGGGCTGACCCTAGATCCGGGCGTGACCATCAACCAGGCGTACTTTACGTTTGAAGCCCACTCCACCATGTCGGGGTCGCCCTGTAATGTACTCATCACCTTAAATGATGTAGATGACGCAACGGCTCCAGCAGATAACTCTGCCTGTATCAACGCCGTTCGTACAACGGCGTCTGGGGCTTGGAATGATATCGAGGCGTGGACAGACAACAGCAACTACGATTCGGCAGACTTCTCTGCGGCTCTACAAGAGGTCATTGACCGGGCAGGCTGGTCGAGCGGTAACGCAATCTGTGTCTACTTTGACAATAACGGCTCCGCCAGCGGCGCTCAGCGACAGTTCCGCACCTATAATGGGTCTCCCGCCCCGGTACTCACGGTTGAGTATACCGCAGGGGGGTCCACCACCAACCAGTCGGTGGGTGGCACTCTCAGCCTCAGCGGTGTGGTGGCGGCACTCAAGACGGTCGTCTCTTCTCTGTCCGGAGCGTTGAGCTTCCTGGGACTGGGGGACCCGGAACCCAGCCCGGCCCGCACCCTGTACCGGATTAACTGCGGGGGTCCGGCCCTGGCGGGCTGGGATGATGATGCCGGGTATTACACGACTGCGGGTAGCGTGGAATCCACGACAACTGCCCAGGACACCTCACTGGTACCTGGCGTGCTGCCCGAGGTCTTGCAGACCCACCGCTGGACGCTGCCTGAAGAGGGAGATGTTATCTACACCTTCGACGTGACCGGGGAGTCGCTGGTCACCGTCAAGCTGTACTTCTCCGAGATTTTCGCTACCTTTACCAAACCGGGCGACCGGGTTATGGACATCTATGTGGATGGGGTGTTGAAGGCCAACAACTTCGACCCCTACGTGGCGGCGGGCAACGCCCAGCACAAGGGCTCCAAGCTGGAGTACACTGTCACCCCTGCCGGTACCACCCTGGAAGTTCGAGCCGTGCGTGTCGTCCATGCGCCCATGTTCTCCGCTATCCTGGTGCAGCGTCCCCCGGTAACCGAGAAGATCCTTGCCGGGGCGCTGTCCTTCGGCGGAGTAGTGGGGCGGGCTGCGCTTTTTGTGAAGTCTCTGGGGGGCGGGATAGCTTTCAGTGGAGTCCCGGCTCTCATTAAGTCTTTTCTACGCTCCTTTGGCGGGGAGCTTATACCTGGGGGTAGTCTTAGCCGGGTTGTTTCGTCTCTGCGGGCCGGGGCACTAGCCCTCAGCGGGGCAATTAGCGGATTTTTGCAGGGTAGCCAGCAGTTTGAGATCAACCACGAAGATGGGACTCTGGGAGAGTACGCCTCTCTCGTAGACTCCGCCGACCTTTCTGTAACGGCGGAGGCAGCATTAGGGGGAACGGATTACGGGCTGGCGGTTGACATTGATGAGACAGCCAGTTATGGGGTTTATGAACTGGCGTCTCCGGTTGCGGCGACTACGGTACGGGCTCGCTTTTATGTAGACCCAAACAGCGCCACCTTTAGTACGGGCGGACTCGTTTTCCTGCTGTCTGTTTATCCAAATACCGGTATGTATGCCCTGGGGTACGTGTGGCTGCGGCACGATGGCACGAGTTTTGAACTCTGTCCTGTAGCCGTAACAGACGCCCCCAGTAATCTGGTTGGGGGGTACTACGACATTACGGACGCCCCACACTATTGTGAGATCCAGTGGACTCGCGCCAGCAGCGATGTTGCCGCAGACGGCACGATGGACTTCTGGGTAGATGGTGTACACCAGGGCACAACCACCGACATCGACAACTGGGACATCTGGGGCGGGTCCAGCAGTGAACTCTCTTTTCTGCGCTTTGGGCAGGCATTCCAGAGCGGAACCCTCTCCGGGACCTTTTATGTTGACGAGCTAGTCATCAACAATACCGGTAATGAGATCGGCCCTCTGGAACAATTATACCAGCAGGTGGTGGGGGGTGTGCTGGCCCTTGCGGGAGCGATCAGCAGGCTGTCCGTCCGGGCCTTCAGCGGAGTCCTCGGACTGGCGGGCGGGCTGTCAGCCCTGCCCAACAAGGTACTGGGCGGCTCGCTGGGCTTGGCGGGGCAGGCATCGCGCCTGATTGCGGTGACCCGGGCGGGCGTGCTGTCGGCAGCGGGTAGTCTCTCTGCCTCGGTGACCCGGGTGCTTCAGCTTGGCGGGTCGCTGAACTTCAGCAGCCTGCTCAGTCGGGTAATAGCGTCTACTCAGGATGGGTCTCTCAGCTTTGTGGGGGATGTTTACAAGGCATCTACCCGGCTGCTCTCGGGAGAGGTCTCGTTCGGCGGGGCGGTTGATGTCATCCTGGGCAAGCTGATGCAGGTGGGCGGGGCGCTCAACCTGAGCGGCACCGTCAGCCGCCTGAACAGCCTTTCCCGGACACTGGGCGGAGCCCTGGACTTCGCCGGGGGTTTGACCCGGCAGGCGGCGGTCAGTCTGGCAGGTAGTCTGGGGTTGGGCGGGACCCTCGACCGGGTCACAGCCTTCCTGCGCTCGCTGGGCGGCGAGGTCTCGTTCAGCAGCGTGCTCGACCGGCTGTACCAGTCCGGGGCGCAGACCTACTACCAGGTGGTCGGGGGTGCGCTCAACCTTGCCAGCCAGCTTCAGCGGGACATCAACCTGGCCCTCGCCGGAGCCCTCGGCCTGGGGGGGCAGGTCTACAAGGCCAGCAGCCAGGTGCTTGCCGGAGCCCTCGACTTTGCGGGCAGCGTCGTTCAGGTCAGCGGGCTGGGGCAGGTACTCGGGGGTGTCGTGTCCTTCGCCGGGGACCTGGAGAGGGAGACGCGCAAGACTCTGGTGGGTGTGATAGGCCCAGGCGGGACACTCGGCAGGCAGGTTTCGGTTATTCGAACTGGCGTGCTAAACTTGGAAGCGAGCCTGGTCCGGCAGACTAACCGCTTCCTGAGCGGGGCGCTCGACCTGGCGGGCGCGGTGGAGCGGACCCTGGGCGGGGTCATCGAGGCCCTGGTCACCGAGTTGCAGGGCAGCTTCATCGTCAGCAGTGCGCTGGCAGGGCTGTACCGGCTGCGCACCGCACTGCTCGGGCACTTTGCCATCCTAGACAACCTGCTGGGAGTCTTCTGGCCTGCGACGGATCTGGTGGGCACCGACGAGACGGCGTCTGACCTGGCAGGGCAGTTGATCCTGGGCAGCGAGTTGACCGGCGCGTTCATTGTCCAGCATTCTTTAGTGGGGGTATACGCGATTGCGACATCACTTGGGGGCAGTCTAATGACCAGTGAGAACCAGAACTTTGAGATGTACTCCGGGGACACGCACCACCTGGACATCACGGTACGGGATGCTGACGGTGCGCTCATGGACCTAACAGGGGCGACAATCGAATGGGGTCTGTACGACCAGGACGGCACGGTACTCGTTTCCAAGTCAACCGGCTCTGGGATCACGCTTACCGATCCGGTCAACGGCGTCTTCCGCGTGACCATCTCACCGGCTGATACAGAGAGTCTGGGCGGAATCTACCGTCATGAGGCACAGGTGACGGACCTGGCTGACCAGGTAGCAACCGTCACGCGCGGTAGGGCCACCATCAAGCCCGACATAGTTCCCGCCAGCTAGTCTCGGGTCCCCGGGTTTTAGCTCGGGGACCAACCCCCCTATAATACTCACAGGCACAACCGCATACTCTGGGAGAGAACTTTATGCGTCTACAAGGTACCGTGCTGATCACGGGCGGCACCGGTAGCCTGGGTCAGGCTATCATCGCCCGGGCGCACAAAGAGAACTGGAATACCACCTTCGTCGTTTACTCCCGAGATGAGAGCAAGCAGGCCCACCTGACTGCTCGCTTCCCGAATGTGCGCTGCGTGCTGGGGGACATCCGGGATGAGCCCTGGCTGCGCACCAACCTGCGCGGGGTCGATATCGTCATTCACGCGGGAGCCTACAAGCGGGTCCCCTCGGCCCAGAACAACGCCACTGAGACTGTCAAGACTAACGTTATCGGCTCGCTCAACGTCGCTCAGGCTGCGGTCGAGGCGGGGGTGAGGCGGGTGATCGGCATCTCCACCGACAAGGCGGCACAGCCGGTGAATGCTTACGGGGCGTCCAAGTTCCTGATGGAGTCCCTGTTCCAGAACGCCTGCACCTGGGGGGAGACGATCTTCACCCTGGCTCGCTACGGGAATGTCATCGGCTCCAGCGGCTCGGTCATCCCCTTCTTTATTCAACAAGCCCTCAGGGGAGACAGCCTGACGGTTACCAATGTTAAGATGACCCGCTTCTGGATCACAATGGACGAAGCCATTGACCTGATCCTGCTGGCGTCCAACGAGGACCCGGGGATGGTACTGGTGCCCAAAGCCCCGGCGATGAAGGTCTTTGAACTGGCCCAGGTCGTGCGCGATATGTACGCGCCCGGCCTGCCCATCGTCGGCACCCGCATCCGGGCGGGGGAGAAGATCCACGAGTGCATGGTCACGGCTGCGGAATCCTATCACACCCTGGAGTTGCCCAACCACTTTGCCATCCTGCCCTCAACATCCGGGCGTGACGGCACGATGCCGCCCGGCAGCGAGTATGTCAGCAGTTACCCGAGCCGTTGGTTGAGCCATGCTGACATGGAAAGCCTGATCGACCAGTGGGAGTTTCGCCGTGTTTGAGCCGCTGTATGTCATCCTGACCACCTACCTGCGCCAGCAGGAAGCCCTGCGCACAGTAGACAAGGTCCTGGCTAACTTTGAGTATGAGGGTGATCTGCGCTGGATCATCGTGGACGATGGCAGTCCCGAGGTTGAGGACCGGCCCTACGTCTACCCGCTGATCGAGGCTATTGAGACGGCGGGGCACGAGGTCATCAAGGTCTACAACAGCGAGCGGCGCGGGGTGGGGCACGGGATGAACGTGGGTATTCGCACCGTGCTGGGACACGAGGGGCAGGTCTTCCTGATGCTGGAAGATGACTGGGAACTGCTGGACTTGGGTTACGACTTCACCCCGGATGTGGACCTGCTGCTGGGGCACGAGGACATCGGCATGATCCGCTACGGCTACCTGGCAGCGGGTATGAGCTTCCACCTCTTCGGGCGGGATAACCGGCTGTGGTTCCGCATCGAGCCCCACCAGTATAAGTTCTCGGGCCATCCCAGTCTGCGCCATGTGCGCTTTCACCGGGCTTACGGGATGTACCGGGAAGGACTGCCGCCCGGGGAGACAGAACTGAGCATGTGTGCCCAGGTCAACCAACACCCGCAGGGACCCATGATCATCACCCCCTGCTACTACACGCAAGCCTATGGGCTGTTCGGTCACATCGGCACGAACTCGCTGAAGAATGAGCAGCCCCGCAAGGAGTAGGGCAATGGGAGCCCGGGCCTACGACAACCAGGAGCGCCACCAGGTCTTCTGCTCGCGCTGCCGCCGCTGGTTCGACACCAGCGTGCCATATCGTAAGGACCGCTCGCAGATCTTTTTCTGCCCGGTATGCGGGCATGGTGAGGTCGCCAACTACCTGGTCAAGCGCAACGTGCGCCGCCAACGGTGGGACCGGGACATGGATCGCTGGGTCACAGTAGATATTGAGTATGGCGAGTTCTGCCCCAAGTGCGGGCAGGAGATGTCCTGGACCAACGATGGGGAGTGGTACTGCCGCTGCGGGCACTGGATCAAACCGGTGGTGGCAAAGAACCCGGGGGATAAAAATGTTGTCGGGGTGGCCTGCCCCCAGTGCAACTACACCGTTTATGTAGACCGCAACAGCGGCTTCTACTACTGCTCGTGTGGGACCACTCTAGCCCGCTTTGAGGTGGATAAATGAAGGTATGTATCCTGCCCCGGTTCTCAGGCGAGGACCAGGGGGACGGCGGAATCCGCCGCGTGGTGGAACAGCAGGTTCGCTGGCTCCCGGAATACGGTATTGAGGTGGTCGAGCACCAGGACGAGGCGGATGTCGTCGCCTCTCACGCCATGTATATCAGCCACCACCCGCGCGTCGTCCACCACAATCACGGGCTGTACTGGGTGGACGACCCGGTAGACAAGCAGACGATCAACTGGCCCCTGTGGGCGATCAAGGCCAACAAGATTATCACCCGGGCCATGATCACCGCTCAGGCAGTAACGGCTCCCAGCGAGTGGGTAGCGAACGCCATCCGGCGCGGCACCCTCATCGACCCGGTCGTGGTGCATCATGGGGTCAACCTGGACGAGTGGGAGCCCGGCGTGAGCGGGGGCTACGTGTTGTGGAACAAGAACCGGACGGACCCCATCTGCACCCCCGCCCCGCTCAATCGGCTGGCGGCACTCGTGCCCAAGCAGCAGTTCGTCTCCACCTTTGGCGACCCGGCCCCCAACGTGCGGCTGGTCGGCAAGCAGCCCTATGAGCGCATGAAGGAACTGGTGCGGCGGGCCGGGGTTTACCTGGCGACCACGCGCGAGACCGGGGGCGTGGGAACGCTGGAAGCGATGGCGGCGGGGGTGCCGGTGCTGGGCTACGACTTTGGCGGCACCTCGGACTTCGTCACCCACCTGGAGACCGGTTACCTGGTTGAGCCCGGCGACGAAGCCGGGCTGGTCGAGGGGCTGGCCTACTGCCTGGCGCACCGGGAGCGGCTGGGAGCGGCAGGCCGGGAGCGGGTGCGCAGCGACTTTCAGTGGCAGGACCGGGTAGGGGACTATGCCCGGATCTACCGGCAGGTGGCACAGCCGTTTGAGGGGCCGAAGGTCTCGGTCATTATCACGGCGTACAATTTAGAATCATTCTTAGAGGCAGCTATCCGCAGTGTGGTAGACCAGACCTTCCAGGACTGGGAACTGATCATAGTAGACGACCACTCACCGGACCGCTGTGGAGAGATTGCTGATGACTGGGCGGAACGGGACTCTCGAATTACAGTTATCCATAACCCGACCAATCTCTATGTTAGCGAGGCTCGGAATCGCGGCATACAGGCTGCGCGTGGGCAGTACATTCTCTGTCTGGACGCTGATGACCGGCTGGACCGGCGTGCTCTGGGAGCGTTGGCGGGGGCGTTGGATCAAGACCAGCGGGTGGATATTGTTACCGGGCAAATGGCAGTTGTGGAGCCGGACGGTAAGGCTTGGGTTTCCCCCTGGCCTCCGACGAAGCCGAGCTATGAAGAGCAGATCAAACGCCACAATCAGCTTCCATACGCAGCCATGTACCGTCGCTGGGTGTGGGAGCGTACTGGTGGTTACCGTCGCCGCTGGCGAACTGCCGAGGATGCCGAGTTCTGGACCAGGGCAATGAGCTACGGGGCGCAGGCGGCGCATGTCGTCTCGCACCCGACCCTCATCTACTCCAACCGCCCCGGCTCGATGTCTCATTCAGAATCCGAGAAAGACTGGACCCGCTGGTTCACCTGGGCGCGTCACCCGCATCTGACCCCCTTCGGGGCAGCAACCCGCGAGATGACCCCGGTCTTCAGCTACGACCCCCCGCGTCTGAGCGTCGTTATTCCGGTCGGCCCGGGACACGAGTGGTACCTGCCCGATGCCCTGGACAGCCTGGTCGCCCAGACCTTCCGCAAGTGGGAAGTGATCGTGGTCAACGATACCGGGGTACCCTGGGGGCACATCCCCGGCTTCCCCTTCGCCCGGCTGCTGGACAGCGAGGGTCTGCCCCAGGGGGCGGCAGCAGCCCGCAACCGGGGCATCGCCGCTGCCCGCTGCCCGCTCTTCGTGCTGCTGGATGCGGACGACATCGCCCAACCCCTGCTGCTGGAGCGCCTGCTGCAAGCCCAGCGGGAGATGGGCGGCTGGGTTTATACCGACTGGTACGACCAGGAAGGCAAACACAAGCAGGCCCAGTTCTTCGATCCCAAGCGGGTGCTCAAGAAGATGCCCGGCCCGATTACCGGCCTCTATCCCAAAGCCGCCTGGGAGCGGGTGGGCGGCTTCGATGAAACCTTTACAAGCTGGGAAGACTGGGACTTCCAGATCTCGCTGACCGGGGCAGGGTTCCTGGGTCACCGTCTGCCCGAGCCCCTGTTCATTTACCGGTATCAGACCGGCACTCTACGCGAGCGGGGCTGGGACGGCAGGCGGGATCTGGTTGAGCGCATCTACCACAAGCACCGGGAAACCTATGACCGGGCCAAACTGGTTTTAGCTTTAGGCACTCAACCATTAAAATAGTGGCAGAAAGGATTTAAGCGTATGGCAGCAGGATGTTGCGGTCGCCCCAGTAAGGCGACCACACTGGGAGAGGGGACCATGTATCTGGTCGAGTATACCGGAGAGGCAACGCAGTTCCAGCGGATCAGCGCATCCCCAGGCGGCTACTACCGCTTCGGTGGGCCGAAGGACAGCGCCTCGCGCCGCTTCTACGTCCACGAAGTGGACCTTGCCAAGTTCGAGCGCAACTCCAAGTTCAAGGTGGTGACCGAGGGGCAGGCCAGTGCCGCAGTCCAGGCGGATGTTGAGCCGCTACCTGCGGATACGCAGGAAGGTCCGGGTGCCCAGTTGATCCGGGCGGGCCTGTCGGTACCGGTCGCTGCCCTGCTGGTCGAGGCGGGCTATACGGACCCGGCTGCGGTCGCTGCGCTGAGTGACGAAGAGTTGCTGGCAATCAAGGACATTGGCAAGGGCAGGCTGGCAAGTATCCGGAAGGCCCTGGGGTAATGACCCTTTTCTGGTTTATCGTGGGGGTGTTGGCGACCTGGCGCATCACCTCAATCCTACATCATGAGGAAATCGCCGCCCCGTTCCGCGCCCTGCTGGGGGTGCAGGAAGACGAAGGGTTAACAATCTACCCAGACACCTTCCTCGGGCACCTGATTGAATGCTTCTGGTGCGTGAGTGTCTGGGTAGCCATAGGGTGTACTCTGATCCTGGTCTGGTTCCCGTATCTACTTCTGCCCTTTGCGCTGAGCGCAGGCGCAATAGCAATAGAACGGGTATATGAACATGGAGCAGTATGAGCACTTGCTGGAGCAGGTCCGTGAACTGAAGCGAGACATCAGTAATTATGCCACCGGCAATGACAGCTTTCGCGATGGAGTCCGCCGCGATCTGCGGGAGCTTGAGCGCCGCCTGGATGAACAACTGGATACTATGGGTAAAGAAATTCTGGAAAAGATCGCGGCGGCACTGGATGAGCAGCGCACTGAGATCGGCAAGATCAACACACGTCTAACCGTTGACGAGCAGGAGTTGGCGGTTGTCAAAGAGACCGTCGCCAGTATGCTCGTCTCGGTAGAGAGGCACCGGAAGGTGCTATACGGAGACGAAGAGCCTGGACTGGTCGAGTACGCACGGGTCGCCATGCGAACCGCTGCCGAAGCTGCCCGCACCGCACAGGAGAGTCTGACTATTGCCAAGCAGACGGCTGATGCCTCGGAGCAGGTAGGTCGGCACGTCTCGCGGATGCTGGACGTACAGGAGAAGGCACGTATCGACGCCCAGGAGCGGCGCAGCCGGACACGGGATCTGCTTGCCAAAGCTCCGGCCCTGGTCACCGTCCTGGTCACCATCGTCACCTTTTTCTGGGGGCTGTGGCTGCGCATGGTGCTGGGTACCGATATTACCGGGCTGGTAATCGCCAGCGGTTTCGGGGTAACCATTGCCATCTTCCTGCTGATTACACTCCGGGCAGTGCGGGGTTCTGTCAACCCAGAGGATAATACCTAAATGGCACGGTCGAGTATTCCAACCTTAATCCCGCTCGACCGGGCGGCGGAACTGCTCGGGATGAACCCGCTGCATTTTAACAGCATTCAGTCCGAGAACTACCCCTTCCGCTACCCGTGCGACGATACCTGGTTTCAGTACGACTGGCAGGATGCCGGGCGCATCTCCCGAGAGTCGCTGGCCTTTGCGCTGCGCCAGGCTGAGGACATGACCTGGCGGCACCTGGGCTATTCCATGCTCCCCATCTGGCACGAGAATGAAGAGCATGTGCCGCTCCAGCACTACCGGCCCGAGATCTCCTCGCTGCTCAACTCGCGCGGCCTGCCCAAGAGCATCACCACCAACAACGCCTATGTCATCGAGGTGGGCAAGCGGACTAAGACTCTGGTGCAGCGCAACGCTTTCCTGGAGTACGAGGACACGACCGGCGATGGCTGGAAGGATACCGTTACCCTCACCTGCGACACGACTGTCACCGATCCCGAGGAACTACATGTCTACTTCCCCGGGGAAGATGGGGCAGATGAGTGGGAGATCCGCCCGGTCAAGGTCAGCATCTCGGATGGGCTGGCAACCATCACCCTTCAGCGCCACCAGGTCCCCCTGCCGGAGTTGTGGGAGCGGCAGCGCAGCCCGGAGAGCCTGGGCCTGACCATCGACGGTGATAACGATGCTAATTTCCTGCAAACGGTGGATGTCTACCGGGTCTACACAGATACTACCGACCAGGGACATCTCATCAACCCGGCCTACTGCCTGACCTGCTCGGGTGCGGGCTGCGTAGCCTGTGGCTACGAGACACAGAGTGTATGCGTCACCATCCGGGACCCCCGGCTGGGCATCCTGGCCTACCAGCGGGCAACTTGGGATGCCGCCAACGCCCGGTGGGTGCCTGCTGCCACCACCAACTACCGGGAAGAGCGGATCAAGGTCCACTACCGGGCCGGGCATGTAGACTACCGGCTGACTCGCCCGTTCACCCAGATGGAGCCCCGCTTCGAGCGGGCAATTCTGTACTACGCCCTGACCCTGCTGGATAATGAGCCGATGGGCTGCGAGAACTTCAAGCAGATGTACAATGCCTGGTCGCTGGACCTGGCTAAAGCAGAAGCCGGTACATCCTGGCAGATCGCCTTCCAGGATCTCCGCTCGCCCTTCGGCACCACAAAGGCAGCGATTACCCTGTGGCGGCTGGTCAAGGCTGAGCAGATGGTCAACGCCAAATAGGGGGACATTTTAGCGTATGCCTCAAGTAATATATACTAACGACGAGGGTTACAAAGAGGTCAGGTGGGTGCCCGAGCACGCGACCCCCGCGCAGTACCAGTGGGGTGTGGTGCTGGGTCCGCCCGATCTGTCGAGCCTGGATCTGCCCGAGACGAAACGCCGTGAGGTTTCCAACCGACTGGCTGAGGCGGGGATTTTCGACCTGGTTACTCTGGTCGGCAGGCGCGGAGAGCTTGTAAGGATTTTAGAAGTCGTCGGGGTAGGGGACGTTTCGGGGGTGCGCAACGCCATCATCGGACTCTACCAAGCAGACGCCTATCCAGAAAAATTCGGAGGGTAAGACAAAATGGCTGGGAATGCAGTCGAGCGTAGGCGTTCGCGGGTGTTCATCATCCCCCAGCAGGCAGGTCCGGCAAACGCGCCCGAGTACCTGATGTTCTCGGCAGCGGGAGCCCTGGCCTGGCCCCAGGGTGATGTTACGTTGCATAAAGCACCGAGCCCCACGCGGCGCGACAAGTTTGAGGTCATTGCCCGCACGCAGGATGCGCGAGAGAATGCCACCCTCTCGCTCAGCGTGGTTGACCAACTGGCAAAGTCCCGCATGTTTGAACTGGTGCGCCAGCGGTGCGCCTTCGACGTGCTGGTGGTTCACGGTCTATGCCAGGACCCCCAGGATCTCAACGGTGGCTGGTCGAGCGGCAAGGTGCGCGTGCTGGCAAATGCCCGCTTCACCGACTACAGCACTGATGAACTGGGCACGATGGACGAGTCCTCGGACGCACCGATCATGGAAGAGCTTTCCATCTCCGCAGAGGAGTTGCTGGAAATCCTGCCCATGACCTATCTGGAGAAAGCCAAGAACCAGATCGTGGCTGAGGTCGTCAAGGTCGTCTTTGTAGACTCGGTGCAGTGTGGCGACTGCGGTGGGGCCCCCAGCGACGGCATCAGCAAGGTGGCGGCTCTGGTCTCCCCGGCTGGTTCTTCGCCGGGCACCCTGCCGGAAGTTGTAGCCACGATGGACGGCTACTCCACGACCATCGAGTCGTCCATCACCACGATGGCTCCTACCGATGTGGCTGCGGACATGGCGCACATCGGGGATTACCTGGTGGTGCTCCAGAGCGGGGCAACCGGCGCGATCCAGTACATCAACCTGGATGAGATGCTGCGCGGGGTGGGCACCTGGACTGAGGTCACAACCGGGCTCGATGTCTCGGGCGCTCCCCAAGCTATCTCGTCGGTGGGTCCGCGCGACACCTGGATCGTGGGCGCGGGCGGCTACGTCTACAAGATGGCGGACGTGATCTCGGGAGTGACGGTGCAGGATGCCGGGGTTGCTACCCAGGAAGACCTGCTGGATGTTCACGCCCTGGATCTGGACAACGTGGTGGCGGTGGGCAAGAACAACGCCGTCATCTACACCACCAACGGGCAGGACTGGGGCGTGGTCACCGGTCCCGAGCCGGGCGCAGACCTGAAGGCAGTCTGGGTGCGCAGCGAGATCGAGTGGCTGGTGGGCACCGATACCGGCAAGCTGTGGTACACGCGCAACGCGGGCGTCTCCTGGACGCAGAAGCGGTTTGTCGGGGACGAGAGCGGGTCCATCGAAGACATCCAGTTCGCCAATGCCAACGTGGGCTACATGTCCCATACTCTGGCGACGACTGCCGGGCGCATCCTGCGCACGATTGACGGTGGCTACTCGTGGTTTGTAGTCCCCGAGGGGCAGGGCAGCCTCCCGGCGAGCGACATCATCAACAGCATCGCGGTGCCCGAGGATGATGCCAATATCATCTACGCGGGCGGTCTCGCGGACAACGCGGCTGACGGTATTCTGATCAAGGGCAGCGCCTAACCATAGCTGAGCTAGGGAGAGAGCACAACATGGTCGATCTGGGTGCAATACAGAATGAAGCTAACCAGGCTGTCGCGGACATCCTGGCGGATGAATCAGTGCAGGCGGATGATCCCCGGTTGCTCCGGCTGTCAACCGGGGTCATCCTGCGCATGAAGCCGGTCTCGCCCTTCATGCTGAACCTGCTGGCCCACAAGTACCCGGAGCCCGAGGTACCCTCGGTCTTCATCGAGTCAAAGGGGCGGTACGAACTCAATCCCCTGGACCCGGACTACGTGCGGCTCAAGGAAGAGCGGGACCAGGCCCGGCAGCAGGCAGCGATTGACCTGTATGTTGGCAAGGGCACCGAGTTGGTGAGGGGTCCCGACGATCTGCCAGGGCTGGATGACGAGTCCTGGGTCCAGGACCTTGTGGACCTGGCGGACCCGGGGGACCTGGTCGAAGAGGAAGTCAAGCGCATCGAGCAGAACCCCCGCTACCGCTATGTAGCCTGGGTGAAGTATGTTGCCATCGGCAACCGGCAGGATCTTGAGGATCTATCCCGCCGCGTCATGCGGGTGATGGGCGTCGCTGCCGAGGACGTGGCAGACGAGGTGCGTAAATTTCCAGATAACCCGTAACGGGGAGCCGATTGAAGACATCCGCCCGCGTCACACGGTGCGGACAGGTATCGCCTTTACGACTATGCCAGGGCTGGTGCCCCTGTATGACGAGATGGCAGCGTGCCGTTTCGCGGGGTACCGCTTCTGGCATGAGTGGCAGGATCTATCCCCGCAGGAACGCGCCCGCCTCGTCGCCTACTACTACCTGGATGCCCTCGTAGAAGGGCACAAGGAAGATGCCGCCATAGAATACAGCAGGCGGCAGAGTAAGAGGAAGTAATGGCCTCAGCGGAAATCGGAATTGCCATTGTCCTGCGCGGTCTGGGCACCTTCCGCCAGAACATGGGCGCAGCCCAGTCAGACATCAACCGCTTCGAGCGTTCGATTGCGGGCATGGCGGGATCGGCGGGTAAGTTCGGTCAGACCCTTACCTCGCTCGGTACCGCCATCATGGGCATGGGACGTACCCTGACGCTGGGCATCACCGCTCCTCTCGTCGCGGTCAATACTGCCCTGGTCAACGCGGGCATCCAGTTTGAGGATGCCTTTGCCGGGGTGTCCAAAACAGTTGATGGTATCGCGGATGATTTCGGGAACCTGACAGAGCTTGGTCTTGGGGTCCGCCAGGAGTTCCGGGACATGGCTCTTGAGATCCCGGTGGCGGCGACTGAACTGGCCCGCATCGGTCAGATCGCCGGTCAGCTTGGCGTCGAGGCGGCACCCCTTATCGGGGAGTTGGGCACCGAACTGGGCTACTTCACCGAGATCGTCGCCAAGATGGGCGCGACCACCGACCTGTCCACTGAAGAGGCAGCGTTCGCCTTCGCTCGTTTGGCGAACATCATGGGCCAGCAGGACAACATTATTGAGTTTGTCAATGGGCTGTCCAATGCCATCGTAGACCTGGGCAACAACGCCGCAGCCACCGAGCCGGAGATTGTGGCAGCCGCCCTGCGTATTGCGGGTGCCGGGCGTGTGGTGGGCATGTCCACCCAGGAAGTGCTGGGCTTCGCTACTGCACTGGGCGAACTGGGTGTGCGGGCAGAGATGGGCGGCACGGCTGTCTCGCGTGTCATGCAGGAGATGTTCTTAGCCATCTCGGAAGGTGTACAGACGACCGAGGTGGTATTGGAACAGGTAGACTCGGCTGAGCGGGCTCACCTGGAGAGTCTGACGCGGCGCTCCCTGAACGCTCAGCAGCGCCAGTTTGAGTTGGATGCGGCCCTGGACCGGGGTGTCATCTCAATGGAAGAGTACGACAAGCGGGCGCAGAAGAACAACCAGACGCTCGCTGAGCTGGATGCCGCTATCGCAGCCCTGCCCGAAGGCTTGGACGAGGTGGCAACGGCAATGGTCCAGGCGGGGGGCCCGCTGGTCACCTTCGCCACCATCTCGGGCCAGTCGGTGGAAGAGTTCGAGCGGGCCTTCAAGGAAGATGCGGCGGGCGCGGTCGTCCACTTCATCGAGCGACTTGCCATCATGCAGGACGAGGGCAAGATTACAAAGGACATGCTCAACGAACTGGGGCTCGGTGGCGTGCGCGTGCGTGACGTACTCAACCGCATGGGCGGTGACATGAGCGTAGTCACCGAAAACATCGAGCGGGCAAACCGGGCGTGGGAAGAGCAGACGGCACTCCAGATTGAGTACCAGAAGCGGATTAATACGGTCAAGTCCCAGCTACAACTACTGGGCAACCAGTTCAAGGACCTGGGCATCACCATCTTTGACCTGGTGAAAGAGGACCTGGCCCGGCTGATCGCCGGGATCAGCGCCATCATCCGGCATTTTCGAGAGATGGATCCGCGCACCCAGCGACTCATCCTGCTGGTGGGGGGCTTGGCAGCAGCAGTAGGTCCGCTGCTGATCGCCTTTGGTGGCATCGTCGCCATCGTGGGGCAGGTAGCTACCGGCATTGGGGTGATTGCCACCGCGATGACCGGGGCACTGGGGCCTGTGCTGCTGCTGGTAGGCGCGATTGGGGCGCTCATTGCCGGGCTGGTAGCCCTCACGCCCCTGGGAGACCCGGTACGCGATTTCATTGACAAGATTCGGCAGGACATTGAAGCCTACCTGAGCGGCGAGGGTCTGCCGCCTATTAGTATTCCTATTACCCCGGTAGTGGAAGAACCGGAAGACACGGGTCCCCGGGCTCCCAACGTGCCGGTGGTCAACGTAGTCCCGCGCACGCTCGCCCCGGGACCTACAAATGTGCGCAACCTGCCTGAAGGGATCGACTTTGGTGCGGGATATGACTGGTCTGAGCCGCCTGATTTAAGCGCAATGCGGGCGGCAGTTACAGAAGCAGCCATTCCCGAGCCGGAAGCGGTGCAGGCAGGCTGGCAGGTAACCCTCGATACCATCAAAGAGAAAGTCAGCGGGTTCCTCTCAGAAATTAGCGGATTCTTTACCGACCAGACAGCCCGCGTTGGTCTCTTGGAGCAGTTGGGCTTTACTCCTGAGCAGGTTGCCGAACTCGACAACTTTGTGCTGATGATCGAGTCCATCTTCAAGGTCATCCCGGAGACCGTCAAAGAGGTCTTCGCGGATGTGAGTGAAGTCTGGGAAAACGACTTCATCCAAAACCTGCGCGACGTGGGGGTGCTCGAAGATATTGAGGTCAACTGGACAGATGTGTGGGATGCCATCCGGCAGGCAGTGGTCGGGGCTGTTCAAGGTATTGCCTTTATCGTTGCCCTTTTGTTGAGTATCGTCACCGGGATCATCTCCGGACTGGCGGGCATGGCAGCAGTCATCATTGGGCAGTTCCAGGTACTCGCCGTCACCGTGCCTAACATCATTAGGGGCCTGATCAACGCCGTCTCAAATTTCTTTCTGATGCTGCGCAAGTTCTTTACAGGCGACTTTGACGCGGCTAAAGAGCACTTCATTCGCGCCTGGCAGGGGCTACGGGATGCCGTAACGAACCTCTTTGCCAGTATTGCTGCCCTGTTCTTTGGGGCGTTTGGTGGCATCTTGGCCTTTTTGGGGGGCTTCATTCAGGGGGTCATCAATTTCTTCAAGAATTTATATGAAACCCTGGTCGGGCACTCCATCATCCCCGACATGTTGAACGCCATCAAGCGAGTCTTTACCGACAGGCTGAACGATGTCAAGGAGTTTGTGCAGGGGATCATTGACGATCTCAAGTCCATCTGGACCGGGCTCAAGAACAGCCTGGAACGCATCATTGACGGTATTGGCGATTTTATTGACAGCATCGGAACCACCACCGAAGAGATGCTGGACGTGGCGGGGGGAGCCCTTGAGGGGGTCAAAGGCGCGTTCATCAGTCTCAAGGAATGGCTGCTCGGCAATGTCGAAGACATCCTACGGCCCATCCGCAGGATTGGAGAGGCGGTGGGCTTGATCCATTCAGAAAACACGAACTCGCCCGAACTCAAGTTGCAGCACTCTTTCGAGTTGTTTGAGGACTATCTGAAAACAGCAAAGTTCGATTACACGGTCGGCGCTCGCCTGGCTCCCGAGACGGTAGACAGCCTCTCGGCAATGGTCTCGCCAGGGCGCAACGTCAGCTATGTGAGCAACGACAACCGCATCCAGGTGGGCGATGTGAATACTTACGGGGCGCGGGCCAATCCCGGGGCCTCGCTCATGGACACCCTGCGCCGGGTACAGTCCCAGAGGGTATAACTGTGACAATCATCGAGAAGCTGGACTACATCACCCCTGACGGACAGGTACTCCCCCTGCACAACCCGCCCAGCCGGGTGGTAACCGAGATCACGGGGTGGGGGGAGCCGTCCAAGCAGGTAGATACCCGGCGCGGGGCCTACCAGCACGGGGAAACCATCATTGCCACCTGGCTGGAGCCGCGTGAGGTGTCCTGTACCCTGCGCCTGCAAACCCGAGACCGGGACGCCTACTGGAGTATGCGCCAGCGGCTCAACAACGCCCTGCGCCACAGCCGCACCGAGCCCCTGTACCCGAGGCCCGGCGTGTTGCGCCGCACCCTCTCCAACGGGCAGGTGCGCTGCCTGGATGTCGTGCTGATGGAAGGGCTGGCCTATACCAATCCAGGCGCGAATACCTGGGACGAGTGGGGGATCTTCGAACAGCTAAAGTTCATGGCTCACAACCCGGTCATCTATGACCCGCAGCAGTATCTCATCACGCCCCTGACCGGCTTTAACAGCACGCCTACTCAGACGCGCACGGTCGTCTATACCGGGACCTGGGCAGAGTACCCTATCATGACGGTCACCGGGCCTACTGATGGGTTTGCTATCAGAAACCTGACTACCGGGCATGAACTCTACTATATCCGGACGGTTAAGGCAGGCGAGGTCATTACCATCGACCTGCGCTACGGGGAGAAGTCGCTGACCAGCAACCTGGACGGTCCGGTTACCGGCTACCTGGATATGGGGTTCTCAGACATGGGGGTATGGTCGCTCCAACCCGACCCGGTCGCTCCACAGGGCATCAACCAGATCGAGGTGCAGACCTACTTCACACAGACAACGGCGACCAAGTTTGAAATGAGTTACTACCTGCGCTACGAGTCCATCTAGGGGCGGCTTGCTGCCAGGTGGGGAAGGTCCCGTACTGCTGCCCTCACCGCCCCCAGGATCATTCCCCACCTGTTCGAGAGGCGGCTGGTGAGCCGCCTCTCTCGATTCTACCGCTGGGGCCGGTGCTGCTGGATGAAAGTCTTGGGGTCGATATAGTGGGCCAGCACCCCATCGTAAGAAGCCCCGGGCCAGTGGTTGGGATTGCGTTCCATGATGTCAGTCCGTGCCATGTCGAAATGGAGATGGTAGGCAAACCGACCGTCCGAGTTGCCGACCTGCCCGATCTGCTGCCCGCGTGCGACAACGTCCCCGGTCTTAACCAGCACATTGTTCATATGGGCGCTGCGCGACCAGATGACCAGTCCATCCGGCAGCGGGTCGTGTCGGATGACGACCAGGTTGCCCCAGGTGCCGTTTCCCCTGCCGGAGAAGGTGACCAGCCCCGAGCCCGAGGCGTAGACCGGAGCGTGCCGGTCGGCGTCCCAGTGAGGGCTGTTACTGTTGAGGTCGGCTCCGGTGTGGAACTGGGGGATACCATTGAGCAGGTAGCGGCTGGCAAAGCCAGTCGCGTCGAACCAGGTGCCGGGCCACACCTGTGCGCTGGCCCGCTCTTCCTCGGTACCGATGGGCGGGTCAAAGCCGTCGCCTGGCAGGTCAAAGACCAGGCCCAGGTTGAAGGTGTCGTTGAGCAGGGCCTTCAGCCCGCGTGCGTCGCTGCGGGCGTAGGTGTCCAGGATCTCGCGCAGGTAGCCCCGCTTGATGATTAAGTCGCTGTCCATTTTTTGTCTCTCCAGGAGTGGTAGGTAAGCGGATGAGGCTGTTGTACCACTCTTCGGGGCACTTTCAAAACGGGGAGCGGTCCTCAATTCCCCGTGCGGGACGCCTGCCCGACAGCGCCCACTGCTCAAATTCCTCTCTGAAGTGAATGATCAACTCCCGCGCCTGGTCCTGGGGTAGCTCGTAGATGGGCTGGGGGTTAACTGCCAGTTTGATCATGAGGTCAAAGAGGTAGACCAGTTTACCCCCGGTGTTGTCCGAGTCGTTGGCCCAGGACTGGATCACCTGGATGTTCTCAGCCGTCAGGCGATTGAAGTTGAACTTGATGTCTGCGATGCTCATGGTCGTCCTATTATAATGTAGGGACCCGAATTTCTACTCGGGTCCCTTCTATTTCTCGCACGTCCGGGCTACTCCACAAACCCCAGCAGGATCTCCGTCGCCAGCTTGCGTATCTTGGGATCGGGGTTTTCGATGCCTGCCTTGAGAGTCTTGGCAACCAGCGTGCTGAACTCCATCTCCGACTGCACCTGACGCATGATCACCATCACACTGCCCATCAGCAGCCCGCGTGAAGTAAAGATGCGCAGCGTGCCCGCCCCGTTAACCATCTCTTCCCAGGCTTCCACAATATCCTCGGATGCAGGCTGCTGCATCTCAGGCGGGAGTGCTTGCAGTGCGCTGTGCGTCTTGCGCTGGTAGTCTGCAATGAACTCCCGGCACTCTTTGACAGCCTCTTCCTCGTTGTCAAACATGCGCAGCGTGGTCACCTTATCCTGATACCGGGCTTCCATCAACCACACTTCAGGCTTCATCGTCCACCTCTTGGTCCATGTAGGGAGCCACGTTCACCAGGAACTCCAGCCTGTCCAGGCTGGGATCACTGCCGAAATCTCCGATGCGGCATACCATCTCGTCCTCGGTGACCGGGCGCACGATCATGTAGTTGAAGCCGCGCATGAAGTCACGCGAGATGAAGAACGTTATGTCCTCGCCCTCGCTGACCACCTCTTCCCAGGGCTCCCAGGTCGAGTCACCCAGCATCTTGCGCAGTTCCTCTTCACTGGTGTCCGGGTCCCCTTCCTGAAGATGCTCCACGATACCGGACTGGAAGCTGGACAGGGACTTGCGGGCCGCTGCCAGCCCCTCTTCCCGGGTGCTGAAGAACCCTACTGCCGTGCAATGACCGGTCGAAACAGCCTCAGCCACCCAGCACAAACGTTCACTCATCAGTTTCTCCTTTTAGCTAATTTAGCTAGACTAGGTCTTACCCGACTACATCAAACAGCACAACCGTTACCAGGTCTGTTTCCTCGAACCCGGGATAGATGTCCTGCATCACTGCCAGCAGCCCCTCGCGGGTGCGGCAGGCAGGGTCGTGCTCCACCGCCAGCCATGCGGCGGGGATCTCCTCGAAGGGCAGAGTGTGGGTGCGGGTGATGATTCCCCGTGCAACCTGGTTCTCTTCCAGATCACAGAGGGAAACCAGCGTACCCTCTTCCTCTGCCCACTTGTCTCCCCGGCGCACCGTGACATTGGTCCCTTCCTCGAAGGTCGGGTTCTCGAACAGTAACTTCTTCATGGTTCCCCCTTAAAGGATTGGTCGAATAGGTCCCGGAACTGAAATGCTCAGGACAGTAATCCCCCAACAATCCCCGCTACCCGCAGCAGAACCAGCAGGATAGCGGCAAAGACCAAGACCCAGACTAAAAAGTTGACGTACCCGTCTTCGTGCCACATACTCGACACCTCAGCTTCAGGCTCAATAGAATGCCTGTACTATTTAGTTTCGTAGAAATCAAATCCCAGCGACTTGGTCCAGGCTTGTATGGTGGCCTCGTTCGCATCCAGCAGGTTGGCATCGTTGTAGTAGGTCGTCTCGTCGCCGGGGGTCAACGGACCATCCAGCAAGTCAAGGGCCTGCTCCCGGGTAATCTGTCCCTGCTGGCGATACTTCTTGATGGTGCGCAGGCGCAGCAGCCTGGCTACTCCGGTAACGATGGAGTCACTCATGTTCATTCCTTCCCCCGATATTCCAATGTCCTTCGCTCCCCGGTATAGAGGACATAGCCACAGTCGGCGCAATAGACGAGCGCCTGGTCCCAGACCGTCCCCATGAGCTTCACCTCGCGGCTGCGGTAGTCGGCTTTGGTCAGGTTATGCCAGGTCCGCATTGGCGCGTCGATGAACACTTTAGCCGAATAGCGGACGTTTTCGCTTCCGCAGCGTGGACAGGTGAGTGTACTCATCCCCGTTATCCCTCTGTTGAGATGTTGGCAAGCCGGGCCTTCACCCACTTGGGAGCCCGTTTAGCCTTGTAGTGCCGACGCAGCCCGCAGTCATCGCACTTCACCAGAAGATCTCCGGTCAGCCAGGCATCATTGCTGGTACCCGCGTAGCCCCCGTTCTCCCAGGTGTGCTCGTAGAGCAGGTCATAGAACTCAATGATGGTGCAATTGCTGTGTCGGCACTTAGCCATTGTCCCTACTCCCTGAGATCGTCTGCCGTGCCGCCTGCCAGTAGTTCCGGGCCTATCTTGACCAGAGCCGCCTTTGCCTTGTGGAGCATCTGGTCATAGACTGACAACGGCTTGCCCTCGATCTTGTACTGCCAGGTCTGCTTGGGCTCCAGGTACGGGATGAACCAGGCCAAACAAGCGACCGCATCCCGCAGGGTCTCAATGTCCCCCTCTGGTCCGTAGCAGTACGGACACGGACCCTCGATGTTCTCATAAGTTGCCGGGTCCCAGCCCACTACTGTGATGCCGCTGCCCTCACACTCAACACAGGCTATTTGGTCGCCGCGTACTCGCAGAGAGGTGTAGTTGTCGGTAAACTGGACGATATACCCACCGTCTACCAGCCCGATAACCCGCCCGACATCTCCCTCGACAATCCCGTTCCGGATCTTGTCTGAGGTGTAGATGACTGGCGCTCCAACACGGTACTTTCTAGTCATGTCTACCTCGCTGTATGTATTCAAACCGGATCAGCAGCGCCAGCACAATGACAAGATAGGCGAGCCCTGCCGGGGGATACCGCTGGTACAGATGTACAAACATTACCCCTACCAGTATCAACCCCAGAATAGCCCCCAGCAGGACACTTGCCAGCACCCAGCCGCGCATCAGCCTGCCGCTCCCCAATCATCATCCGGGGGCTCTGTCTTTGTCGGCTCTATGAGCAGCATAAGCCCCTGGCTGAAGCGGATTGTGACCATTGCCCCGATAAACCCGACCGCCAGGCAGATAGACAGGCCCAGACTGGTGTGCTGGTACAAGAGCCCGGTAAGGACTGCGGTCAGAGTAAATAGGGCCAGCAGCACAAATAGTATATACATGTACTACTCCTACTCTGCGCCGGGAAAATCCTCTTCGAGCGCCACCACCTTATCGTACAGGCGCTCCAGGCTGTCCAGTACCTCAAAGATGTCATCCACCACATCCTTGAAGCGGTTACGCTCTGCATACTCATCGGTGTGATCCGGGACTTCGGACAGTACCTCAGCCCCCAGGTCGATGATGTTTCCCAGAGCCTTGTCTACTAGATTACTCGCTATGTTGGTACGCATCACTCTACTCCCAGCCAATAGTGGTCGGGTAAAACGTTCTTGACCTGGCGGATCTCCAGCCCCTCTATCTCGCCCGCCAGCTTCGCTGCTGTCGAGGGGTGAACCTGGCAGATGGTGGGCGACTCGCCATACTTCTGTGCGTAATAATCCACCGCCCGCTGAAGTCCCACCAGTGAGGGTGAGGCGTCGTACCAGAGCATCCCTATCTTCACACCAGACTCCTTTCCCAGGGATCGTACAGATCTGCTATTGCGTCGTCTATCGCAGCCACCTGCTCCGGGTCCTGGGGCACAATAAAGAACCCCTGCTCACTCAAGAATAATTCCAGCACTGCCTTGATCCGGTTGCGCTGCTCGGCTCGCTGCCGGGCCTGGGCAACCTCGTCCTTCTGCTGCTGAGCAGCCGCATACTTGGACACCGTCGCCTTGTGACAGCCCTCAGAGCAGAAGTGGTGCTGTATCTCCCCGTGAAACTTGCCGTCCGGCTTGTGCAGGGCATCTGTAATCACCCACTCGGGCTTGGCGATCTCTTCCCCACAGTTGTCACAGAAGTAGGTATACTTAGCCTTGATCATCGTACATCTCCTTAATCCGGGCCTCAATCTCCCGGGCTTTACGCTCGTTGTCCGGCACCTCATAGGTACCGTCTACCTGCAAGAACATGTCCAGCACCCGCTGAAGGCGCTGAACCCGCTCCCGGTGCAGTGCCTCGCGCTGGGTGCGCCGGATCTCACTGGATGTGTAGCGTTTCATAGTCGCTCGTCCCAGAAAGTCAGCGCCACCCGTAAGGCGTAGGCTAGGGCGAAGAAAGGCGTGACCCCCAGAATAACCAGCAGGACAAGGGGCCACCAAAGGGCGACAGCGACTACCTGCCAGAGGTTCAGGTCAGACTCTTCTATCATCGCCATGAATAAAACGAAACACACAAAGAGCCAAAAGACAACCCCACTGGCTATCATTATGTCCTGTGAGTCCATGTCAGGCCCCCCGGTAGCGGTCCTCGCCGTGCCCCTCGCCGTCGATCAGCCCGGCGCTCGCCCGCTGGTTCAGCCGGTACAGCAGATGGGCAGCGGCATCCTCTAAAGTAACCCCGAGATCCGTGATGCCCTGGACCACCGCCCAGAGCACATCTTCTAACTCTTCCAGCAGCCGCTCCCGATTCTCGGGCGAGACCACAAAGGGCACCGGTTCGCGCCGCATCTGTTTATTGAGGATGCGCTGGGTCTCGCCCGCTTCCTCGACCAGCAGGGCAACCGGGTAGATGACCTGGTTCTCGTCCGGGTAGATGGCTGTCTCTGCCACCCGCCGCTGTAAGTCGTTGAGTTCCATAGAATTTGCGGCAGGGTACTCCCCGTTTTAACGGGGAGGGGAATGCCGCCTTCCTCCTTTTGCGCTTCTCACGATGTGGTGCATCACCTGCCGCCCGAGAAATTCGCTGTACGCGGGCGGGATGGCTTGCGCGGTCTCGCGCTGCGTCATGTACCAGTCGATGCCCATTGCCGCCCGCCCCTCCGCTACCCCGCTGAAATGGCCGAAGATGCTCCACACCTCGCCCTCGTCCTGCGGCTGGCGTCCGGTGCGCGGTGCCCGCAACCCCAGCGCCTTGTGCGAAACGTGCTCGGGTGCTACCAGCGGCAGGTTGCTCTCGAAGTAGCGATGCCGGAACATCCGCAGTCCGAACATCGTGCCGCACAGCATCACAGGGTTGTGCAGCGGTGCGCCTGCTACGTTCTCAATAATGTACGGCTTGCCGCTATCCACGAGCAGCGCCCGCGCTGCCGCTACCAGGTCGGGGTACTCGTTGCCGAGTACGTTATTCAGCGACGTATACGCCTGGCACGGCGGGCTTGCCCAGATGAGGTCAAATGTGCCGAGGTCGAGCGGCGGGCGTAGCGCGTCGCCCCGCACGAAGGCGAACGGGTAGTTCGGCTGGTTGCCAATATCGACACCCACGACCTCGAAGCCCGCCATGTGCAGGCCCATCGCCGCGCCGCCCGCGCCGCAGAACAAGTCCAGCGCCTTCATCTCACGCCACCGCCAGCTGCGTGTACGTAGAACAAAAGTGCGCGTTGACCATGTTATCCCTCTCTGAATATTCTCTCCGCCGGGACGCGGCCCCCAGACGCTAACGTGGGCCACGATGCCGTGCGTAGTCTGGGAAGCTCCCCCTTTAAGGGGGAGAGCCGTCACCAGAGCTCCATGTCTTCGGGGTCTGCCTTGACCCCTGCCGGACAGCAGCAGCGTCGCCAGTAAGCCCGGCCCCAGTAACAAGTTGTTAGTTCTTCAGTTGCCGGGTAGAGTTCGACCAGATAGGTGCCCCGCCCGCCACACTCGCACGAACAGGGGTCCTCTTCCTCTACCGGCCGCCCATCTACCCAAACAGTCATGACTTCAGGTGCGACAATAAAAAGTCGATGATACCGGGACACTGGCTGCGGACCGCAGCCCTGACCCCCGCCTCAGTGAGTTCGATTAAGAAATCCCGCGTGCGCCACGTACCGCTAACCTTAACAAATCCACGAGCTTCCAAAGATTTAACACTGATCTCGTGTAAAGTACGACCGTCTTCCAGTACATAACCATACAGCCCGTCCTTGAAAGGACGAAACGGCTCCGGGTAGCACCGGGTAATCTCATTCAGCAGGCTGTACCAACTCCGTGCCTTAACGATCTCCACCTTCAAACTCCGGATAAACCTCGGTCGTCTTATTATAGAAGCAGATCCAACCACTCCCTTCAATCAGGCAGTCACAGACCCGACCTTCCTGGCTGTGGTAGTTCAGGTAGCCCGGGCACTGACCGTCCTCACCCTGCTGGTAGGCTTCCACCAAATCCTTATAGGGCTCCAGGCTGATGGCCCGCCCGCAGGTGTCCACCCTGCCAGTCTCACTGTAAACACAGGGCGGGAACTGCCCGGGCCGGGTCACTACCGCTTCAACCGTTGTATCGCCCCCGTACTCAACTGCCAGCCGCTCGAAGACGGTGTCCAACACACTGAGCCCAGCACTGTACTCCGCCTCACCGCCCATGCCGAAGATCTCAGCTTCCAGCAAACGGGCCAGCAGGTCCACTTCAGCATCACTCAGGTACACCCGCAACTCCGGCGTCGCCGTTGGCGTCGGGGGTGTAGTTGGCGTCGCCGTTGGCGTCGGGGGTGTAGTTGGCGTCGCTGTCGGGACCGGTGCTGCCTCTGTTGGTAGCTGCGTGGGTCGCCGGTCCAGCGGCAAGGGTGTCTCCGCCGAGTCTACCGGGACAAAGACCAGCAGGTTTACTGACAGGATCAGAATTAGAGCAAAGATGGTATAAATAATTGGACTAGAGCGCACGATTACCCCCAGTGAGCTTGATGTTTGTGCCGGTAACAGTAGGCATACCCGCCGACCACTGCTCCGGTCTTAATATCTACTACCTCTGGACAGAACGCTGTTTGTCCCCAGGGTTGATAACTACAGGTCACCTCTCCCCGGCGAATGTGACTCTTCAAATGACTGGCCCAGCCCAGTCCGTTTGATGTGACTAGCTTCCCACAATAATGACACCTGCGTTTACCATAAGTTCTGCCCATCAGCCCACCACCATAAACCTCAGTAACTCAACCCCGAACCGGTACAGGAACTCCGGGATCGGGCGGGGGACGGCTCCCCTCAGCAGCAGCCAGAACACGATGTCTGGGTGTGGCCTATAGAGTTCATTCCCCCGCCCGCTAGTGCGGAGCCTGTGGCGCTCGAAGCGGTACTTGGCTTCCTCTTCAAGCTCCCTGCCCCTGTCCGGGAAGACCCTGAGCAGGTACGTGTGCGGGTTGCTGGTCATATATGTATTCAGTCGGTTTTCTACATCGACAGCAAGCCCGAACTTGAAATACCCGCCCACCTGGATCACATACCCATCTGGGTTCTTACGCCTGCCCCGCCTCATGACACGTAAACGACGCTCGGCTTTGGACTCGCCAAAACCAGGCGTCGCTTTTTCTCTCCCAGGAAGTCGATGTTCACGGTTACTTGTAGTGGTAATGGCTATTCGGTTGTCACGAGCACGTCCGGTAGGAGTCGAACCTACAGTCCCCGCTTTTGGAGAGCGGTGCGTTGCCTGTTACGCTACGGACGTATAAGCCCGAGAGCGGGCTGATGGCACGGGCTGACTCTCAGGTATTCCCGCTTTAGGTCTTTCCCCGCCAGAGGAGCCGTCACCCTGCACCCCTGACTTCGCAGTTATCTCTTCTCAATTATCAGTATAAGGCATTTTTCGCAGGGTGTCAAGCAAGTCATTAAGACTGCTCAGTTGGAATCCTAGTGACTCGTCTGCTGCAACCGCTGGCGTATGACCGGCTCCTGGTAGAACTGCCAGAACTCGGGGGCCACTTCATACCGGCGCGGGATCTCATAGATGATGTCTGTGCCCCGGGTGCCCGCCCAGGTCCGGTCCAACTGGGAGCGCATTGGCAGGGTATCCAGCCAGCCCTCGACGCGCCGCATCCCGTAACGGGCAACTGCTATCCAGTAGCAGGTGGTGGTGTCGGGGGGCTGGGGCTGGTGTTCCTCGGGCAGCAGCAGGAAACAATTTACCCCACAGAAAATACGCCAGTGCCACTCTACGCTTGCTGGGACCCTTGCCCTGGATAAAATGCCCTCGTGCATCTCTACGGCCTGTAGTGGGCGAAAGCTGAGGTCAGACAAGCCCCGGCGCTCTTCGTACAGCTTACCCTTCAGCCAGGCCCGCCACGAGGGGACCTCGGCGTTGGTTAAGGTTTCCTGCCCCTGACTCTCAAAGAGAGCCGGGTCATACATGATGAGCAAGTCTAGCTCGGTAACCATCATCCAGACTCTTTCCGTCCCCGGGCTCCCAGCCAAACGCCTGGACTACCAACTGCCCGGGCGTCGTAACACAGTAAACCGGGAAGCCCGCCCACTGCTCAAAGAACTGCTGCTCGTCTTCAGTCAGTTTCCCGCCCTCATCCTTGATCTCCACTAGGACGATAAAAGGTTCCCAGAGGTCGCGGCGCATTCCACCAACCACGACATCCGGGAACCCCTGGCCTAGCGTGTGTGTGAGGGCGACCAGAAAGCCTACCTCACGCAGCGTTTCAACCAGTGCCTTCTGATTGCGGTCCGTCTTCCTGCGGTATTTCGTCATCGGGTCCCAGCCTGGAGTGAAGTCGCAGGGCTGCGGCGTTGTCACCATCCCACCAGATACTATCCTCGCGCCGCAACGCGCCGGATTCGATCTGCTCGGACTGGAGCACTGCCGCCTGCCCTGTCAAGTTGTAGTAGCCGGTTAGGTCCCGGCGCTGATGCGCCGCTAGAGCCGCCTCGTTCAGTTCGTTCAGCGTCTTCATGGTATATCGACTCTCCCTGTTCCTAAAATCAAAGTTCCATCGCATCCGCCACCAGGGGCGCATCCAGGCTGGTGTCCAGGTACCGCTCCGTCACCGCCATCGAGGTGTGCCCCAGCATGAACTGGGCCTGCTTCATGTCGTCGGTGCGGTTGTAGAGCAGTGTTGCTGCCGAGCGGCGCAGGTCGTGAACCGAAATCTGGGGCAGACCTGCCGCCCCCGCCCGCTTCTTGACCACCCGCCACAGCCCATTAGTCGTGATCTGCCCGTTCCACTCATCCGAGGGGGTCAGTGAGACGAAGATGCGCTCACTGTCCCCTGCCGGGCGCAGGGCGTGCCATGTCTCAAGCAGTGCAACAGCATAGCTGGCAACCGGTACTGTGCGTACCCGGTGGTGCTTACCCTGGATGTCCTCAAACTGGGCGACGATCTTGCCCCCCATCTCCCGTTTGCGGAACTGGCCCCAGACCAGTTCCGCAACCTCAAAGACGCGCAACCCACAAGCCAGGAAGACTGCCAGGATCGCCCGGTCGCGCACCACCAGCCGCTCATCCTCGCCCTCTTCAACCGGGAAGTTAAGCAACTGCCGCATCCCTGCGGCATCCAGCCAGTTGCCCCGCTTCTGCCCGCGCACCGGAATGCTCTCGACACTCTCTGCTTTACTCGCCAGGTCTGCCGGGATCAGGCCCTCTCGCGCAGCTACCCGGAAGAACTTGCGGATAGCCGACAGCTTCTTGTTGATGGTAGCAGGCTTGTAGCCCCGCTCGCGCAGCGACCGCTTGTACGCGCCCACTGCCTGTGCCGGGGACTGAACCCCCTGCCCCGCCGAGTGTGCCAGGAACTTACGGATCTCATCCTCGTACACCTGAGCCGTCTTCTCAGAGTTGGTCTCAGCGACCACCATCTGGATGACTGACTCAACCTGGTCATTGAACTGGGTCTTAACTATCAGGGACATCCTAGACTCCTTTGTCTATGCCTCTCTACTTCTCAGTATATTCTATTGCCTTTTCCTTGTCAAGAGGTTTCGACAAGAATCGTCAAGACCCGGGCCACACACCCCGGGTCCCGACTTCAAGGAGTCTAGTATGAGTGTGTTGGATAGTGTGGTGGTCTCTCTACATAGCTTGGCGTTCCAAACGTACCGGCAGAGTAAAGCATAATGTTCAGTCTGGCTTTTTCCATATCGTAATGCTTTTTCGCAAAGCTTCTCTCCCAAACCTCTTCATTTGCTGGCTGCTGTTGCCCTTACGATTAGGAAGCACATACACTATTTGCGGTTCATAGCCGAGTTGTTCCGCCAAGTGGGTAGTCAACAAGTCAACGGGTATCACTTCGCCTCCGTATCGCACATTGTCATTTACGAAGGCAACATGGGCTCCGGGTTGACACGTGCGCAATACTTCCGCGAATACAAACGCCAGTTCAATGAAGTACCCCTCTACCATTGACAGAATCCCCCGATTGTTGATCTCGCCCCTCTCCCAGCGAATCCTAAGTGCTTCGTTTACCTCTTGAAACACTGGGTTTGATAGTACTATGTCAAGGGTACGCTCGAAACGATCAGAGGCATCGATTGACGCATAGTAATCTCTCAGCTGTTCTACTTTCGAACGGTGTTCGACCGTGCATGACAGCTGACTCTGACGTAGTTCACGAATCTCCTCTTCATCCACCTTCAGATAGGCAAGTTCAAGTGCATATGTCCGTGTGTAATCATACCTGTTACAGTAAGGTGGAGATGTAATTACTCCTGCGAACTGATTGGATTCTAGCGTAGGCAAGATTTGCAGAGCGCTTCCTTTGAAAAGGGTCGCTTGACCCTTCGTCCTTGACGCAAGCTGGAGTTCCTTCACGTCATCAACAATGGTACTTAACGCGCGAATTAAGGCATCTTTGACAGTAGGCAGATCGCCCTTGTCCATTCCTTTGATGAGACGTTTTCCTTGCCAAGCACGCTCTCGATTCCTCTGTCTCACCTTGTCCGATCTGCTGTCCCAACGCAGGTATTGACCATCTTTACGTGTAAAACTGACTTCTTCGAGAATACTGGTCAGGACAAGTCGTAATAGCACTTTCGCTTCTACGGAAACGTCAAGTAGATCGAACCACTCAGTATAGAACATCAAATCGTTTTCAGTCGTATCGGGAAACGCACTGTCAGTGATTGCAAGATGCGGAAACCTGTGACGAGCAGGTCCCGGTTCAGTTTCTTCGATGAGCTCTAAGATCCTTTCCAGTTCGTCCGTATCATATTCGAACGCATGTGACTTGGCCTCCCATGCTAGATGACAGACAGGGAGAATTTCGATGCCGACTGCATTGATCCCATTTGCTATTGCGACCAGTAAAGTAGTTGCGGATCCACTAAATGGCTCAAGTAGTGTTTGACCTGGCTGAATGCCGAATTTATTAATCAATGACTGGACAAGTTCTGCGGAAAAGCCCTCACGGTACTTGATCCAGCTATGAACCATTTCTCCTTTGTTGCCTTGATAGCTGACAAGCTGTCGATTGAACTCGTCAGTCTCTTCAAGTAACATCATATACTGTCGCTCTAGTTGACGACGGGCATTCTGAGGGCAGACATCCTCGTGAGAAAAGGTTGTGCGCACCAAGTCTTTTCGATTGGTATTCAAATCGTTTGAATTCAGCGGTAAAGGCAGTTGCTTCACTCTAATTCCCCTAAATTGTGTCATTCTGGTCTAATCAGGTTCCGTTCTACTTCTCAGTGTATTCTTTTGCCTTTTCCTTGTCAAGAGGTTTCGACAAGAATCGTCAGGACCCGGGGTGTGCGGTCCGGGTCCTGACTTCAAGGAGTCTAGTATGAGTGTGTTGGGCGGGGCTGTGTCATTTCCCCTCACTCAATACCATGATACTCTGCTATCTCCCCGATGTCAAGTTTCTCAGCATCCTCTCCATGTCATCATGGCCCAGTACCCGCTCCAGGATCAGGGTTCCGCTGCTCAAGTATTGGTACAGAATGCGATACCCGTTAGGTCCCCGGTTTACATAGCCTATCCACAGGGACGAGTTCTTGACCCGGTGAGCCTTGAACGAGGGCAGCGCCGTGTTCGTCTGTGCCAGCAGCTTCACCTTACGATCTACCTGTTTTTGGACCTGCCGGGGCAGGTCCTTGTAGTCCTCAACGAACTGCCGCTTCTTGCGGACGGCGTTGACCGGTGTACTCATAGGCCTGCTCCCATATGTATGTGCGCAATTCGTCAAGGTCCGCTACCCGGTCCTCGTCATGCGAGACGTGGGGAGCCCACAGATCCATCGGGTCATAGTAGTCCCAGTCCAGCCAGTCGAACGGGTAACGCTGTGGGTCGAGCTTGTCCCACAGGTACATGGCATAAGCCGTCGCATCTGTCTTCTTGTTCCCGGTAAAGCTCGGGCGCTTACCCAGTACCCAGACCCGTGTCGGGGGGTGGTTGTGCCACAGACCCCTCATCCGGTCCTGTCCTTCCAGGAACCCGAGGCGCAGCAGGTACAAGACATGGCGACGACTCTGGCGCAACGCCTGGCGCAAAAACGCCTCAGCGAACTTGTAAGGTGGGTTACCCATAACAATGTCAAAGGACTGGTCCGGCAGCGTACTCTTGGTGTAGTCCTGGATCAGCCAGTCCCCGTAGAACGGGGGGCGCTCGGTAAGGTAGTATTCCAGCCCCGTAACCTGGGACTGGGGCCATCGCTTCCGGGCTGCAAAGCCCCAGACCCCCAGCCCCGCGCCGGGGTCCAGGATCTTCAGCACCCGGCTGTGCCCATCCAGGGCCCGGGTATCCACCTGCTCCAGCACAGCCTCAATCAGCCCGATTGGAGTCGGGTAGAAGTCCCGGGCATCCCGGGGGCGCATCTTCTTCTCAGTCATGATGATCGGCATACTAGACTCCTTCCTCTTCGTCGTCTACAAAGTAAACCAGGTTGAGATCCGACCGCTGCTTCATTGCCAGCAGGATCTTCTCATCCGTGCTCACGTTCAACATCCTCAGTATCCGGTTGATGCCCTGCTTAGCGAGGTCATCGTTGTCACTGAAGTAGAGTTCCCCGATGGGAGCAGACCTGCCGTTCTGCAAAACCACCAGCAGGGGTCCTTCCAGCCGGAAGCGCAGGTTATAGTCCGGCCCATCCCCTTCCGGGCTGTAGAGCGCCATGCGTAGCTGGCTGACCGTCGCCCCGGGGTCCATTGCCAGGGCCAACAGCTTGGGCTGGTTGTCCAGGTCCCTGCTGCGAGCCAGCGGGGTGAGTAGGACCAACTTCGAGATGTCGGTCCGGGTCGGGTCCCAGCTTACCTCTCGCATGATCGGCCTGTTATCCTCACCCATGACTGGCTCTCCCCGCTCATCCCGCTCGGGAATCTTGATGGGGACGCCTGGCGTATAGTTGTCCTCGATGAAGACCTTAGCCGCCCGCATGTAGTTCTCGATGGTGTCGATAGACAACTCCCCGCCCGTTTCCTTGAGAGCAAACGTTTCAAACTGGAGCCCGTACTGCTTCCTGAAGTCCAGGTCCAGTTCGTTCCAGTTCTTCTTGAACAGCCAGAGCGTGTGCGCCTCGATAATCGAGACCCCCCGCTTGACCCCCACCGCCATACGCAGCAGACTCAGCATGTGCTGAGTCCACTGGGTACGGTTCTCTTCGGTTAGCTCGGGCAGCGATTTCAGGGTGCTGATAATGCGCTGCACCATTGCCGTCGCGCCCTCTGCCGAGAGGTTAGCAATGTTCAACCCACGAAACAGGTCCAAATCTGACATTTAGAAGTCCTCATGAGTAGTAGATGTTGGGTTAGTGTTGGATGATCTTGGCAATCATGACCAACCAATCCGGGGAATCCGGATCGCTCAGCATGATAATATTGGGCCTTGTCTCGGGTACCGTGATACGAGTCCTCTCTCCCATCAACATCGCCAAGCGGCTGACGTAGTCTGAGTTCAAGGTCAGCGGCTCGGTGTGCGCCTGCTCGATGTCCCCCGCCAGGGGCACATACTCCACCTCACCCACTTCCGTCGCCTGAACCGTGCCCCACACATCCGACTCGGTAATGTGAACGCTGATGAACCGCAGGTTGTTGGGCGGCATCCCCGGCATAACCCGGCTGATTTTGATCAGGGAGCGCAGCGCCTCACTCTCCACCGTCAACCCGACCATAATCGGGTCTCGGGCAGCGGTCTCTGCACTCTCTACCGGCAAGGGTGCCCGGGCCTGAACTGCCAGGCTCGCCTTGAACCCGTTGTCCCCCCGCAGGGACACACGCTTATTATACGACAAAGTCAGGGTTTCTGCCCTAGATGCTTTCACGAGTTGTGACAGCGGCTCTGACAGGTAGAACTCCCCATCCTCGTCACACTCCACCACCTGGGGATAAGCCAGGACGAGTCCAATCGCCCCGGCTGGCCCCTCGATGCTGGCAGCGAGGCGCAGAAAACCATCCTTCACCACAAACCCAATGGCTGGAGCCGCCTCGGGCATCAGCCCGTTGATCTTATCCAGCCAGGGCCGCAGCGACCCGGTCTCGACGGTAATTTTCATCCTTTGACCACCTATGCATTAAGTCGGTTTCAGCTATCGTCTTGACATCCGGGCAGATTTCTTGTCCGGCCTGCTCCATTGCTGCCGTTACCTGGTAAGCGGCAAAGTCCTCGATCTCCCGGTTGGTGCGCACCACTAGCTCGTCGTGGATCTGGAGCGCGATTGCCGCGTCTGGCTGGTCGGGCTCGATCCACTGCTCGTAGAGCAGCACCATTGCATACTTCATCATGTCCGCTGCCGTGCCCTGGATGGGCATGTTGCGGGCTTCCCTGCCGATCTTCCAGTCTTCCATCTGGGTCCGGTTGGGCCACCAGCGACGCCTGCCCCAGCGAGTGCTGGCGTATCCGTAGCGCATGACCTTCGGCCCCTGCTGGTCGCCCCAGGCGAACATGCCGGGGAAGGTCTGGCGCAGGTTATTGTAGAACTCCCGGGCCTGCGCCTCGGATACATTCAACACCTGCCGCAGTTTGTTGACCCCACCCCCGTAACCCGCCGCCAGAACCCCTTGCTTGAACATCTGTCGCTCGGCTTTGGTAATCTTCCGCCCCAGAGTCAACTCCCCGAAAGCGATATACACATCCTCTTCATTACAGGCACGGATCAGGTTCGGGTCCCCGCAGATCTGTGCCATGACGCGCGGTTCCTGCTGCGCGTAGTCAGAGACCGTGAAGATGTACTGTTCCTCAGCCAGTGTTGGCCCGGGCTTTGACTGGGGCAGGAACAAACGCCGGATGTCGGGCTCACCCTCGACCGGGCGGGCTCTCACATTCTGTAGGTTTGGGTCCTTGCAGCTATAGCGTCCAGTACCCGGCCCGTTCTGGTTCCAGTCCGGGTGTATCCGGCCTGTGACCGGGTTGATGTGGCTGGGGTAGTCCAGTTTCCACATCGTATTCCAGTTCGCCCAGTCCAGGTAGTCCCGCAGGAAGATCACACGCGGGTCTTCGTCCGGGCTGCGCAGCGTGCTTTCCAGATGATCCAGGACAGCCTCAAGCTCGGGAGCCTGGGTCGTCTCTACCTGGATGCCAAACGTCTCCAGCAACCACTGGCGCTGTGCCGTGCTGTTCAGGTTGACGATGGGCGTTGCCTCGTCCCCGAAGAGCGTGGTTTGCAGGGGCACGTTCAGGTACTTTGCCATGTGTGCCACTCGCTGGCGCAGGGTTCGCTCGATGACCTGGGTGTACTCGTCCCACAGGTTCAGGTCAAAGCCCACCCCCTCTAAATACATGTGGGTCGTGACTCGCACCAGCCGGTTCTCGATGCCAACGATGCGCCCGATGCCCTGGTTGCTGATGTCTTCCATCTGCTGGCGGCGGATCTCAGGCAGGTAGAGTACGTCCTTCTCCATGTACTCAAGCTGCCGGGCGGTGAAGTCGCCGCTGTGCTCGAAGAACGACAGCCGCACTGCCTCATCCTTGTTGACTCCCAGCCGCCGCAGCAAGACGTTTGCCAGGGCATTGCTGCGCGTCCGGTCTCCGGCGTACAGCAGTCGCTCCACGACCAGGGTATCCCACACATTAGTGGTGATTATCCCCAACTTGTGGTTGAGGAAAGCCAGGTCAAAGCGGGCGTTGTGCGCGATCTTCGTCTGCTTCGGGTTGGTCAGGATGGGGACCAGTTGTTCGAAGTGATCCCGCAGCACGAACGCCTGCTCCCCATCCGACACCTGTACCGACAGCATCCGGTCCTGCCAGGGGTTGGCGGTTTTCTTTTTGTTTGTGACGGTGGTCTCGATGTCGATCCCGAGCACCGGAACCCCGTATATGTATTCAGGTAGCCTATCGACCAGCATGTTACCGCTCCCCTAGAACAGTGTGGACTGCGTCTGCTCTTCTGGACTGGGCTTGCTCAGAACTCGCTCGGCCCGCCGCTCCAGCACCGGGTCCAGCTTCCCACCTACCTTTGAGACGAACTGCTCCAAGTGTGAAAATACCTGCCGCCTGCCGGTGTACATGTCCTCACCCAGCAGCGGAGTATAGATCCGGTTGTACTGGGGCTCCCAGCCAATGCGCACATTGACCCCCGGGACTCCGCCCCGGTACTTCTGCACCAGCAACCAGACGTGCCCGGCGTCCATGCCCTCGGGTACCTCGAAGTCGATGCCCACCTGCGCCATGTAGATGGGATTCCAGACTTCAGCCATGATGTCCGAGGCGTGCCGTAGCGATTGGCTGTAGCGGGTGCCCCCTACCCCGGCGATCTTGAACCGGTTGCTGCCGGTCTCCCCGCCGAAGGATGACTGGCTGATGACGATGATCGACGCCCCGAGCATACGGCTGAGCGCCTGGTAGTTGTGGATCAGCCGGTCCAGCCACTCTTCTTTGGACATGCCGGGCAGTCGCTTGTCCCCGTGCAGTTCCATGTAGTCGGCGGACATCTGCCATACCGGGCCTTTGTCCCCGGTATGCATGGAGTCCAGCCGGTACTCAATGGCACTGGTCTCCGCCAGGTTGGTGTCATCTACGTACAGGGGCAGCACCCCCAGCCGCTCCACCCAATCCTTGAACCGGATGTACTCGGGTGAATTTTTGAACGTGTCCGGCTTGCGGCGCAGCCGGGTGGTGTCGAACCCCGAGAGCATTGCCGCTGAGCGGAACAGCAGGTCTACGTCCTGCATCTCCATCGAGTTGATGGCTACGCAGCCCTGTATCCCATTGACATACAGCCCCATTGCCGTGCCCAGGTTGACGGCATGAACCAGGCCCGACTTGAAGGACCCCGCCATGCCGTGAATGGTGGTCAGCGTGCGAACCGGGAACAACCCCGCTTCCAGGAAAGGCTCAAACCCACAGGGCAGCAGAGAGAGTTGCTTACCACTCTCAATGTCTCCCAGCCGGGCCAGGGCATCCTCAGCCACGAAGCTGAGGTGTTTGTAGCCCGCCTCGTCTGTGCGTAAAAACTCCCGTAGATCCCGCACATACCCGTTCATCCACTCGACCGGGTCCCCGATCTCCCCAATTGCCTTCTCGAAGGAGTCGGGATCGTCCAACACCCGGCCCATCACCCGGCTGCGCAGTGCCGTCCGGTAGAGGATGCCAACCCGGTCTACCTGCTGGACGTGGTAGCGGTAGCCCTGGTAGTCGAACTCGGTGATGCCCCAATACTGGGGCATCTTGTCCACCAGAGTCTTAACGTACCGGCGCAGTTCGGTCTTGACGGTGGGCGGCAGGGAGTCCACCACGTTCGCCACCGTGATGCCCTTGCGGTCCATGAAGCAGATCTGGATCGCCTGCCAGATAGCGGCGTGGTCCTGGTGCCCGGTGTCATAACGCCCCTCGGCATCATAGATGAATTTGTCATGGGTCAGTTCACCCAGTGCCTCACGAGTTTGATCGGGAAACAACAGGGTATAGCCCAGGACGATCTGCTCGCGCTCGTAAGGTGAGATCTGCATGTTACTTAAACCAATCCATGTCAACATGGTTGACGTACAGCTTGCCGCTGGGCATCCGCTCGTTGCGGATCACCTCCAAACCCAGCAGGGTATCCGGCAGGTCCTCGATCCCGTGCGGGTTGACCAACAGGTGAGTCGGCTTGCGGTAGTACCGCTTCTCAAACTGGCGGATGGCTCGCCGGGTCTCATCGGTGATGATCTCCAGGCTCGACCCCCGCTGACTGAAGCTGCGAACGATCCCGCTGAACTTGAGATCCTGGGTGCCCACTGCCGGGCGTCGCTTTAGGTCCATAGAATTTGCGGCAGGGTACTCCCCGTTTTAACGGGGAGGGGAATGCCGCCTTCCTCCTTTTGCGCTCCTCAGAAATGTGGTATAATTCGTTTGTCTAGGAACGGTACCCGTGAGCGGATTTTTGCTTTATGGCCCCCAAAGGCACGGGTGTTCCTAGACACAACACCGCAGGCCTGCGGGGGTCGCCGCTTTTTGAGGGTACGATGATCCGCACCTACAAGCACCGGCTGTACCCGACGCCCGATCAGGAAGTCGTGATGCACGACATCCTGTGGGCGGGCTGTTGGCTGTACAACCGGGCGCTCGACTACCGCCGCCGTCGCTGGTACGAGAGCCGCCACAGCGTCAGCTACTACGAGCAGGCGGGCATGTGGCGCGACTGGCGCAACGAGCAGCCAGACGATAACCCGCTGCGCGTCCTCAACATGAGCGCCGGTCAGCAAGTTCTGCGCCGCCTCGACAACACCTACCGCGAGTTCTTCAAGGGCAAGCGGGGCAGGCCCCGCTTCAAGCGCCACGACCGCTTCAACAGCGTCAACTTCAAGCCGGGCGACGGGGCCGCCCTCAAGGGCCGCAAGCTGTACCTGCAAAACGTTGGCCTCGTCACTGTGCGCTGGCACCGCAGCCTGCCCGACGAAGCGAAGCTCAAGAACATCATCCTGCTGCGCAAGCCGTCCGGCTGGTACGTGCTGCTGCAAGTTGATCTGCCTGATGTCGAGCCGGAGCCAAGCGACAAGCCCGCCATTGGGATCGATGTGGGTATTCACCACGCTCTCGCTCTTTCCGATGGCACGATCATCGACAGCCCCAAGTACCTTGAGCAGTCGCTCAAGAAGCTCCGCCGTCTCCAGCGCCGGGTCGCCCGTCGCAAGAAGGGCAGCAAGGGCTGGTGGCGGGCTGTGCATCAAGTCGCCAAACAGCATGAGCACATCGCCAACCAGCGCCGGGATTGGTGGCACAAAGTCACGACGTGGCTTGTGCAGAATTACGGCACTATCGCGCTTGAGGACTTGAACCTCAGCTTCCTGCTTCGCAACGGCAGTCTCGCACGCCACGCCCATGACGTGGGGTTGGGCATCTTCTACAAGCTTCTCGACTACAAGGCTATGGAGGCCGGAGTCGAGATCGTGAAGGTGAACCCCGCTTACACGTCGCAGGTGTGCAGCGAGTGCGGCTGTATTGTCGAGAAGAAGCTGAGTGAGCGCGAACACTGTTGTCCTCACTGCGGGTTTACAGCCGACAGGGATGTAAACGCCGCTCTGAACATTTTGTGGGCCGGGACGCGGCCCCCAGACGCTAACGTGAGCCACGAGGCTGTGCGTAGTCTGGGAAGCTCCCCCTTTTAAGGGGGAGAGCCGTCACCAGAAACCCCCGAGTTTGGCTGAGGCTTTATCCCCCCAGCGTTTGAGGACCCCCGCCAACTGGCGGAAGTCGGTGACCTGGTACAGGTCATCACCCATCAGCAGCCACTCCTTCGGCGTGAAGGTCGGGTGTGGGGCCTGCAAGCAGAGCATCTGAAGGGTGTGGGATACCCGGGCGCGGATTGCACTCGGGTCGTCATCCTGGAAGGTGGCCCGGGCTGCTTCCGCCACTATCTGCATAATTTTGTATGCACTTTCCGGGTCCCCCTGCGCCACCGACTCCAGCATCAGCCGACAGTTCGTCACCTGACCGGCGTCCAGCAGGTACAGGAACCCCTTATCATCTCTCAGCACCATCTTGACGAACTCCCTCGGGGTACCCCCCGCTCGTCTAAAGTCCGTATAATCCTTCCCCGCCATCTCCCGGGGGAAGTAGCGCACCTCACCGCCCAGTAGTTCCGCCAACGCTTGCGCGTGGACGTGCTCGCTCGGGGTACTGTCCGGCACGATCACAACGCGCCGGGTCCCGGCCAGCCGCCTGCGCAGGTCCATTGACTCCACCCGGTCCGGGTTGCCGAAAACCGAAGCCCCGTTGGGCGAGAATGCAGGCAGTCCATCCTGCTCCGCCAGTAATTGATCGAATGTCCCAATCAACCCGATCATGTAATCCGGATTGACCAGGTGTGAGCCGACGATGAACGGACGGTTGTGCCCAGCGTGCCCCACGTAGTGCCAGTTGGGTCCCGCTATAGGCGGGGACTCTGGCGTGCTCCGGTATTGTAGGGTCACCACCTCACTGTGGCGGGGAACCCCATCCCAGAAAGGTACAACATAGGCTTTATAGTCCGGTCGCCAGCCCAGCAGGTTCCGATCAATCGTCTCATCCGTCAGCAGGCGGGCCTCATACAGCCAGGTTCGGCGGTCCGGGGTCAATTCCCGGTGCCAGTAGTCGATCCACTTGCGGGGCACCGGCCCCTTGTAGTCCGCTGACGTGCGGCGACTGGCGTAAGCGACGGTCTCCAGAGCCGGAAAGCTGCCGAGGTGATCGGTGATGAACTGGACGGCATCAGGAAACGTGCAGCCTTCCATCTTCATCACATAATCAAACATATCAAACGCCTTGCGACAGGTAAAACAATACGCCCCATCCGCATAGATGTGCAGATTGGGCGTTCGTTTATCGTTGTGCCACAGGCAGTGAACCTTGCCCCCCTTCTCGATGGAAGTGTAGAGGCTGACCACCTGGGGCATCGACACCGTCTCACGCAGATAATCTAACTGCGAGCGTTCGATGTGTTGAAACTCACCCTCGGTCGGCGGCTGGTAGTTCTGGAGTTCTGGGTCATGGATGTCGAAGACATTGGACATGGTCTCTCCCTATCTCATGAACGCCTCTCTTCCAAGAGCTTGCCGACGAGCTTGAACGAGAACGGGTACTCGGACACCTGGAGCGCCATGCGAATCCCACGCTCTACCTCACCCGCCCCGTACTTCTGCTTGAGCAGATTACAGTGACGCAGCAGGATAGGCCGGGACAACTGCTCTTCTATGGTCTCCCCGTACCGCTGCCTCTGTTGGCCCAGCATAAAGTCCACCAGCGTCGTCGTCTTCTCCCCCAGCTTGGGCTCGAAGTGTGACCCGAACGGGTCACCCCTCAGGATAGGATGTATGGCATCCACCTCGGGGTGACCCGCCCACTGGTTGCCTAGATGCGGGCGCTGCTTACGCCTCAGCATAGACTAGAACCCCAGGTTCGCTTCCTCGTGCCCATCCTTCAGCACCGTGTAGAGACGGTGTGCATCGGCTGGAGACAGCGAGCCAATCTGCCGCTTGCCGCCGACCTTCGGCAGTTCCAGCAGGTCCCAGGTCTCGACCAGGTTTTCCTTCGCCCACTTAACCCCCTCGGGGGTGAGTTCCAGATTCAGGTCCGCCTGCCCTTCCGGGGTCGGCTCGAAGACTGCCACGTCCGGGGTCAGCGTGTCCTCGATGAAGATCACGAGGCGCTGAAGTTCCTCGGACTGGGTGCCCTTGTCGCCCTGCACGTCCACCTCATCGTCATCGTCCTCGCCTGCCAGCACGAACTTGAGCAGGTCAACCTTCAGACGACCTTCCTTCGTGCGCTCCAGCACGCCCCGGGCCGAGCGGTTCTCGTCCGCGATCCGATGGCGGATCACCTCAAAGGGGTTCTCTGCCTCGTTGACCCCGAACTTACTCTCGGTCGGATCAGTCTGCCAGATGTAGTCCCCCCACTCCACATCGCCCGGTGCGTGCTTGGCAAAGTGGAACAGAAGTCGCTGAAGACGAACGGCATGAACCGGAGTCCCGGGCCGGTCATCCGGGAAGCTGATGGGCTTGGGGCGCACAATCCCATCGTCGTCCACCGTCGTCCCATCGAAGGGCTGGTACAGGGTCTCGTAGATCTGGAACCCATCGAAGGGCGTCGGCTTGCCCCAGGCATCCCCGGTAATCTCATACACGATGCGAGCCGTCTCCGTATCTCCCCAGCGATTGCTGAACTTGATGGGGTCCTGCCCATCGTGCCCGAAGATCTTGACCACCCGCAGATGGTACTCACCCAGCGGGGGACCAAATTCCTTTGACCAGTATTTGACGTAAGGCGTGCTCTTCTCGGTGACCACCACCTTGAGTGGGCGGGGCTGGGTGATCTTCTCCAGCACCTTCTGGACCCGCAGCAGGAACCCGGTGGTCTCTTCTGCCGGAAGCACCTTCGCCGGGTTCGCCCCGAGCGTCGTCACCAACACCACCAGTTCCGGCACCGTCAGCGTCGCCAGGATCGAGGGCGTCTCTTCCGCCACCTTCAGGCGCAGAAGGGCCTGCATCCGCCCATCCAGCACGGACGGCTTGAAGATCGGGTCACCATTCTCTTCATCCGTCCACACGAACCCGGCGATCCCGAGTACCGTGTAGTTCCCGGCCTTTGGCTTCTCGAACTCCCCGCCCGAGGTAGGCTGGAGTTCGGTCAGGCCCTTCTCAGTCGTATCCCAAATGCTTACCATGTTTTTTCTCCCTCGCTGCCTCGCGCAGCTATACTAGACTCCGTGCTTAAAAGCCCTTGCTCGACTGGCGGGTAATACTCTCAATCGCCAGGTTTGCCTCGATCACCCGCTGCTGCAACCTCAGGAACTCTTCAATGTGAATCGTCCCTTCCAGCAGCGGCTCAGCACTGGCCTCGTGCCCCGGGCGAGGAATGGCAATGACCAGTTCCCGCCCCACCGGGGGCTCCAGGTTAAAGCCTGCCCGGATCTCATCTCGCTTGTCCGGGCCAGTGCGCAGGTTGACCCCGGTCCAATACTTGGTCAGCGAGATGTAGATGTAACTATCCGTCACCGCTGGCTGCGCGGTCGGCATCTCCATCTCGAACCCGAGCGTACCGGGGCTCTCGTCCAGCAGGTTCTCTGACAGGGCTTCCGCTGCCAGAGCTTCCAGGTTGAGTGTGGGGGGCTTCTTAGCCACGTACCACCTCACGACGAAAGACTCGGGTCACCAGGTCCAGCATCCTCGGGTTCTGGAGCGCCCCCACCATCATGGCAACCGCCCGCCTACCCTGCATGGTGCGCTGGTAGTAGTAGCTGCCCTGGTACCCGGGTTTCGGGTCCCGGTAGTAGGTGCGCATTGCTTCCTTGAGTTCCGGGTCGGGGATGGCATCGAGCACCCCGTTTAGGAACTCTTGGAACTCTGCATCGGTGCCCGGGAAGCCGGACTCTTCCTGCAACTTCTTATTCCTCTGTGCTAGGCTCCAAGCCATGCTCCACCTCTCGACTCATCAAGTCCATCTCATATACAAACCGGCTGGGCGGCAGCGGCTCTTTCTGCCCGGGCCACTGGGCCACCCCCGATACTCGACAGCGCCGCTTGGCGCGGGTCACCGCCACGTACATGACGTTGCGCTCGTCCCAGACCGTTGACTTCGACGGTCGGGGAATGCCATCTGTAGGTGGCGTCCAGCCCAGCGAGAACCGGTGAGGCAGGACCCCATCGCTCGCCCCGATGATGTAAGTGTTCGGGCGCTCCAGCCCCTTGAACCGGTAGATGGTGCCGATCAGTACATAGTCCACCAGATCCTCGGGCTTGACGTTCTTCCCGGCCTGAAGCTGGGCCATGTAGGTGAAGAAGTCCTCGACCGACAGCCGACTGCCGATCTCTTCCAGCACCGCCAGGTCATCCCAGACCGACTCGATCTCGCCGCTGCCTGCCTCGTCATCCTCGGCTCGGTACTCGGCTTCAATCCAGGCATCCAGCACGAACTTGCGGAGTTCCTGGATGAAGACCAGTGCACTGTTGCCGGGGCTGAATTGCAGGTGCTCCAGCGTCTCGATCAGATCCGTCGCGCCGTTCTTCCACTGCGCCCAGCCCTTGCGGTTCTCATCAAACCGGTGTGCCCGCAGTTGGGCTACCACTGGCTGGGTCCGGTCCAGGCGAGAGTTGAACTCTGCGCCCAGGTAGCGGGTCGGGCAGTAGCTACCGTCTCGCTTGGTCATATTCAGCGAGGCGATGTTGTATACGTAGTCATACGCATCCCAGTCTACCGGGTTCACCGCCAGCCGCATGTAGGACGTGACGATCTTTGGGATGCGACGGTTGAAGAACGACATGTTCCCCAGGTTGACAAACGGGATGCCCCGGCGCAGGAACTCAAGCTCGATGTAAGCCATCTGCGCGTTGACCCGCCCCATGACAAAGTAATCACCGGGCTTGCCATCCTCGCTGAGCAGTTCCGCCTCGATCTCCCGGGCGATCTCCCATGCCTCTTCCTCGGGGTCCTCAAACCAGGCCCAAGTCAGGTCGGGCCCGGGCATCGCCTCTTCCCACGCCTCGATGGTCTTCCCATACTTACGGGTTTCCTCATCGTAGTTGTGAATGATGAGGCTCGCCGCCCGCTTGAGCAGGCCCGGGTGCGAGCGGAAGTTCACCGTCATGTTGAACCGCTGCCCGCCAAAGATCCGGTCAAACCCATCCCGCAGGTTGAACTCTGGCGCGGCTCCATTGAACTGGTACAAGGTCTGGTCCGCATCCCCGACGATAAACGCGGCCTTTGGGTGCAGCTTCTCCACAATGCGCATCGCCTGGGCGCTCGTATCCTGCGCCTCGTCAATGAGCAGGTGCGTGAACCGCTGCTGCCAGTAGGTACGGAACCCCTCATCGTAGGTGAAGGCGTACTCTGCCTCGTACATCATGTCCGCGAAGTCTACCAGATTATCCCGCTGCATCTCGTGCCGGTAGTGCAGAGCGGCGCGGGTCAGGTTGGGTGCCCAGTAGTCGCCCACCTGCTCATCGAAGTAGTGGTACAGGGCATCATGCTCCCAGCGGATGAAGTCGCGTTTGGCCTCATCGATCCAGTAGAGGATCGAGTTGAACCCGACCGGCTCCAGCTTCCGGGTCCGGGGGTTCTCGACCAGCCAGCCGATCTTCTCCACCCACTTCTCGATGATCGAGCGCGACTGCCAGGACTTGGCAACCCGACGCGCGGCGAACTCAGGGTAGTATTCTTTGAGCATCCGCCAGCAGGCTGCATGGATCGTCGTCACCTGTCCGTTGCCCCCGAGCCCGGTCCTCAGACTGGTCTCTGCTAGGTACGGAAAGGTACTGAAGATGCGCAGTCCCATGTCCTCGGCCTGCGAGCGGGAGAAGGTGACCACCAGGATATTGTCGGGGTTGACCCCGTTCTGCACCAGGTGATCCAGCCGCCGCTCGATGACAAACGTTTTGCCACTGCCGGGCACGGCTTCCAGTACGACATGTGCGTCAATGGGAGCCTCGATTGCTTTTCTCTGCTGAGGGGTTGCCTTAGCCATTACCTACTCCCAGTGCGCCATGCGCACGGTACCATCCGGCAGGAACTCGGCGTGAGCCGCGCACAGTGCCGGGTCCTCGCTGACCAGATCCGGCTCGCCACAGTAGATGCAGCCCCGGGTCACCTCGGGGTGAACATCCAGTTGGGTGACCGCTTCCCGCACGCGCAGCTGGAGCCGATCCTGCCAGCCCTGCGTGCGCAGGATGCGGGGGGTGCTCGACGTGTAGCGATCCACCTGCCCATAGACCACGCGGATCGCATCCGCATCCTTCTCCCGAGAGGTCATCGAGCGACCGTCAATGGTCGAGAAGACGCGCACGAACTTGCGGGTCTGCGGGAAGAGGATCTGGTAGACCAGTTCGTTCCCCCGGAAAGACCACGAGAGTTGACCCCCGGCTGCGCGAGCCAGCGGGTCCATCACTGCCAGCATGTCGGCATGGGTGAAGCGGACGAACTTTTTTCTAGCCATGTTCAGACTCCTTGACACGGGGTAGGTTTCGTCATCTCTATCTATCAGTATAGTTGAGGTTTTTAAGCCTGTCAAGAGATTGGGGGCAGAGGTTTTTGGCCCCTGCCCCCTTTCCTGGCACCCTTACAGGTGACCGTCAGCAACTCTCAGTATAGTTGAGGTTTCTAACCCTGTCAACCCCCAATTTAGTAAGGTCGTTGGGCGATGATACTGACCATCTCAGAGTGCAGCCAAGACTGGTTGAAGTAGTCCGTGCTGGCGTAGCCGGTATAGCCGTTCATGGTGTAGATGGGGTAAGGCAGCGCCCGGATAGCCGCCCCGAGTGCCACCAGGTCCCGGGCCTTGTCCGGCTTGGGGGTACTCTGCTGCCCGTTGGCAAACTCAGTGACGTGGAACTCAGTAAATCCGAGTGGGATGAAGTGATCGCACACCCACTTCACATGCTCCACTGCCTTCTGCACCGTTACCCCGTTGCCTGTGTAGGTGTGAATATCGATGGCAACCGGGGCGTACTCAGTCAGGGCCTTCGCTGCCCAGCTTGAGCCCGCTACCCAGTCATTGTGAGCGTGATGCCGGACCCCCGGCGAGCTTCCGGTCACGGGTACCGGTGAAGCGGCAGGATAGTGCAGGGTCGCCCCCGGGTACCGGTGGGACAGGTAGATCCCGGCATCTAGGAAGGCATACCCAAAAGTCTGGGGGTCGGGCCACTGCACCTTGTAGCCCTCTCGGGCACCCTCGCCGTCCAGGTTGGTCTCGTTGTAGATGATGATGTGCATTCGCTCGCGCAGGTAAGGCCAGAGAGGGTCGAGTGCCCGGTTAAACTCCCCGTAAATCTGGTCACGACTCTTACCCCCCTCGAACTTGATCAGCGGGCGGATCAAGAACTGCATGGGGACGCCCCGCTGCTCAGTTGAGACTCGGTCCATCATCTCCAGGGTGCGCTGGGTTACACCCCCGTGTGTGACAACAACCCAGGACCCGGGGCGGATGGCCCGGATCATGGCCTCGATGTCGCTGTTGTAGTCCCAGGGGTCCGAGACCGTGCCCCCAAAGATGGCTCGGGTTGCGGGGGACCAGACCCGCAGGTACTCCCGACTAGCCCAGCCAACCGTACCCTGTGTGTCGATGAGCTTGAACCAGGGACTACGGTCCTCTAACCGTCCCAGCTTTTCCTGGGGAGTCAGCGTCCGGATGATGGAATAATGGGTGCCCGGCCCGGTACGAAAATTCAAGCCCACAGTGGGCGTCCAGTAACTATCCGGTTGAGGGGGTTCGGGTGTTGGAGGTGCCGGGGCCGGTGGCTCTGTCCGGATCTGGCGGATCAGGGCTTGGATCTGGGTAACAGATTGCTCGATCTGGCTGACCGCCGAGGTCAGGGCTTGGCGGGTCAACCCTTGCGAGGTCTCTAGCTGAGCGAGTTGGGAGAGTATCGAGTCGATGTTCATGTGTGCCACCAGTTTCGGGTCGGTGCTGTCGGTTTGTTTTCGAAGCCAGGTTCTCTATATATGAGTATTAAATATATTAGATCGACTCTTAGAGTCCTTTCTTTTATGGATATAGGCCGACAGTGGAGTTGGATTAAGGTATATAGTTATTATTATATATTACTTTATATAATGAGTCCGTCTTATATGCATATAGACTCTATGAGTCTTTTTCCCTATGAGAAAGACTCATAAGGGAGACCTGGGGCCTCACAAAAAAGCATACACCCTTTTGCCTCGCGAGTCAAACTTGACAGCCCGGAGCTTTGGGTGTATGCTTCTAGGTGGAGCGAGGTTCCGAATGGTCGGCAGTCATGGGCCGACCCTTTACGGTGCCTGTCGGGGAGACAATTCTGGGAGAGGAATTGTCTCCCCTTTTCGTTTAATCGGGCAGTTCTATATACATATAGGAGTCAAGAGATGCGGGGATTTTTGAAAACCTCAGCCGTGCCGCTCGCCCTGCTCGCCATCAAACTGCTGACGACCTGGCGAACGGCAGTTGACACGTTCAGTGTCACTCACGACTGGCTGGATGTGATCCTGATCGACGGTGTCATGCTCGCTTTCTGGTTGGTCACGGCTTACGCGGGTGAGAACCAGACGGCTATGTCCATTCGACCCTTCACGGCTATCGGTGCCTGGGCGCTGTATCTCTCCCAGCTTTACATCGGCTGGGAAGCGACTCATACCGGGGTCGCCTTCATCGTGCGTGGTGCGGGCGGACTTGCCCTGCTCTACGATACCTGGGACTATGTTGCTGCCCTGACCCGCAAGCAGGCCCGGCGTCGGCGCAGCATCCGGGAGAAGCGGGCGTCGCAGCGGTTGTTCGTCATGAATATTGGGTACCTGTTCTTCGTGCTGGTGGGGACTCCGGTCTGGTGGCTGGTCAGTGGGGTGTCAGTGGTGGTGGACTTCGCCCGGGATGCCGGGCTGGTCATCCGGCCTGCCAAGCATGTCAGTGCTGTCAGTCGGCTTGACACGGTTGACATCATTGACGGTGAGGCTGTCAACCCTGAGCGTCAGCTAACGTCAGGTACCGTGTCAGGGGTAACGTCAGCCCTGTCAACGACTGACAGGCGTCGTCAGATTGAACGTCAGGTTGACACTGACCCTAATGTCACGGTGACACAGTTGGCTGTCAAGTATAACGTCAGTCGTGGCACCATTTACAACGATCTGAACAGTCTGGGTATTACCCTGACACAGAAGTAGTGTCAGGTTGACAGGGGTAACGTCAGGGGATTGTACAGTTGACGTTACCCCTGTCAGGTGGGGTGTCAGTCCTGTGCAGGCTGAGTGTCAGCCTGAAGAGTTATGAGCTTGGCCCTGACATCTTTCAGGGCGTCCACGATCTTCCAGCCTGTGAGATAGTACTCGCTGATGCGCTGCACTTTCGGCAGGGCAGCGTCAATGTTGTTGACAGCCGCCGCCAGGTTGTCGATCTCCACCGCTGCTGCTGCCCAGTCGAGGGCGTAATGGACATCCTGACGCAGCGTGTCAGCCCCATCCTGCTCGAAGGCAGAGTGCATGTCCAGCACGTCCTCAGCCAGATCGTACAGGGTGTCCGCCAATCCTTCCTTGTACTCTTCAAGGGCCTTTTCTCGGGCGAACTCGGCATACTCTTGGGCCTCAACCTCATTGACGAAGAACGCCACCTCTCGGCTGGCCCCCTCGGGGTGCTGCTCCCGGACCGCATAGAACTTGATCTCCACCGTCTTGGCAGAGTGGAGGTTCACCTTGCGGCTCAGGGTCTCGGGATGCACTAGGTACTTGACCATTTGATTGACTCCTTTGTCTGCCGGGGGTACTGCTCGCGCACGTACCGCTCGGCTTTGTCCAACGTGGTAAATTCTGTATCTATATACCAGCCAGCGGGCTCGGTGCCCCACTGGGGGAAGTAGATGAGGACCTGGTAGCCGTCCCCACCGGGGCGGATGAGAACATGGGATGGTTCGTTTTGACCGAGCACATGACACCTCTTCAGCAGGGTTGGGGGTGCCTAGTGTAGCACACCCCCAGCCCCGCTAAAATGCTACAGCATGTGAACGACAACGCTGTAGGTTACGTCCTCGTAGTAGGCCAGCGGGAAGTGGGTCACCGCCAGGGCTGCAACGTCTTCCCTTACTTCAGCCAGGGGTGCCTCACTTCTGAAGATCCCGGTCCGGTAGTGGATCTTGTTATCGTGGCGGGACCGGGCGACGATAGTATAGCTAAGGTGCCGTCGCAGGTCCGAGTGGTTGTGTCGGTTTTGAGGGGTCGCTGTTTGCTGCTCCAGGGCCAGGCCCAGCGCAACTACCAGGATGATCAGCCAGCCCCCGACAACAACCCCCAGGGTGGTGAGCACTCTCAGGGGTACGGGCACAAGATCCTGTGCCTGGATCAGCATAAAGAGTGCCATCAGGGTGCCAACTAGCAGGATGGCAAGGATCAGGACGCGCCCGGCGTGAATGCGACGGACCCGGGTCGTACTTGTGTGGGTCATACTAGACTCCTCTGCTATGGTAGAACAAGATAAAAGGTGGCAAGTTTCTTCAGGTCGAGGTGCAGCAGCCGCTTGCCGGTCCGCTTGTCATGCACCTCGACCTGTTTGGCCTGTCGGCGGAATGCCTGGTGCAGCTTGACCTTGAGTAGCTGCGCCTCAGTCCGGTTCAGCCGGACCCGACTGTGTTCCTTACCGCGCCGGGTGTAGAAGATGAAGGTGACGGTGCGTTCCATGTCAGCATGGACTCCTAACCCAGCTTCTTGAGCAGCCGGTAGTAGTTCGGGTCCACGAACTTGAACCAGGCATGGCAGAACTGGTACAGGTCATCGATCTGCCGCCAGTCCCCGACAATGTCGCCCAGAGAGCGGATGCCGCTGTGCTGGTCATTGATCCGGGGGTAGGTCGCCGTGTCCCGCTGGCGGATACGGTACCGCTTGGACTGTTCCCAGCCATTGCTCACCTGAACGTCGATGAAGGTCTTACCCACCCGGCGCACCCAGCTCGGGTACTCTGACTGGGTCTCAGCGAACTCTTCAAAGAGCAGGGTGTAGTTCGGGCGCTCGGGCTGGGGCTCTTCCAGCGGTATCCCCGACTTCTTCAGGCTAAACGACATGACAGACTCCTCTCAGTCTATATGGATATACGTTCACAACCGGGCACGAGTTACCCCGTGCCCGGATGGTGAGAGCACATCTAGGCGCTGCCCAGCAGTTCGTACTGCTTGAACCGCTTGGCAGCAGAGCCCTCAAGCTGGGGACCGTAGTTGTCCGTATTGGAGTAGCCCACACCCTGTAGGATGTGAAGGACGCTCCAGAAGTGACCGCGCAGGGGGTACCACTTGCCCCGGCCCAGGTCGATCTGGTTGGTCTTCAGGTCGATGATGACGGTGCGGGGGTTCTCCCGCGCCCGGCGACGCCACTCATCCATCTTCAGGATGTATGCCTGGGCCACGTCCTCGGCGGCTGCACGGGGCAGGTAGTTGGTGTTGAAGTACCCGCTCAGGTCTACCTGCTCGATGTGCCGCTCCCAGTGGTTGCGGTCGATGTGGCGGTGATTAAACCAGGGATTTATCTTGCGCAGCTTCTCTCGCACTGCCCGCTCGTAGTGGGGTAGGTTGACGCTGGCGAACTGGTCACGGTCCTGGTCTTTCGGCATAATCATGGCGGCATACCTGCCATCGAACAGCCAGAGCATGATACCCGCCCCGGTGTAGACCCCATCGTAAGGCTGGGCGAACACCCGGACCTTGCCCATCGGTAGCAGACCGTCGATCCACTGCTGCCGAATGATGTGGAGTGACAGCCCGGGCCGCTGCACACTGAACTCGGCACCACCCAGGGTCTCGACCCTGGGTTCCTTCTTGGAGCCCGGCCCGTACTCGGGCGGGTCACAGGTCAGGGTCAGGGCGTGCTCGGGAGTGCAGCGCAGATTAACCGCGTCATTGAGTCCGGCCCCTACGGTGCGCAGGGCCTTGCGCAGCGCCAGTGCATCCGCCACAAACAGGGGGATGAGCGGGCACGTCTTGAACTGGGCCTCGACCCTCTGTTCGGCGTCCTTAGTCCAGTCCGACTCCGGCGAGGGCACGCCCAGTTCCTCGACCAGCGCCTCGACCTGGTCGTCGTCCAGTTCGTCCCCGACCACACCGTAAGCATGGGTATCTGTCATGACGAACACGGCAGGTTGCCCGCTGATCTTGAACTGGAGTAGCAGCCTGGGGTTCTTGATCTTACGCAGGTACTTGAGATCTTCCTCGTACAGCATGTTAGACTCCTCTCTAGTCCTCTCTCCCGGGCCGGGCACCCCGCAGGGCACCCGACCGCTTGAGAGAGGAGTTCTACCCTACCTTTAGGGTATTCGAAAACTTACGAGTTGTCAAGCAACTCATAGGTGGAGATGCCGGGTGTCGAACCCGGGTCCGCAAGCTTGCCGGGTTGCCCCGGGTCATTGCCCACGTCGAAGCCAGTCATCCCCAGATGGCTGGAGCCCACCTCAGCGGGCTCCAGGGGTCTGTAGATCACTTGCTGTACACCACCGTCACGCTCTGCCAGTTCCAGTAGGCTTCCTTGAGGTGCAGCCCTTTGATACGGGCGATCAGGGCCTCGACCTGCTGGGTATTGCGCAGCCGGTACCAGTTGCGGGTGCCGTCCTCACGTACCAGGGTGATGCGGGTCATCCGGTAGGACGTGTCCTCTGTCAGATCCAGCCGGACTTCCAGCCCGACCAGTGGGGACACCGTGAAGTTGTCCCGGTAGGTCTTGCACTGGGCATACACGAACCCGTTGTCATCTTCCCACAGGTCGATGTACTCCACGTTGTAAAGCTCGGGAAAGATGTGCCAGTCCGAGATATCCATGAACTCGGTACGCCCCGGCACCCAACGGAAGTTGAGGCACCGGCCTTCGTCATACAGGGCCCGCTCTTCATCCTCGTCTACCCAGTCGGGCAGGTTGTCCGGGTCCCAGCCGTTGAACTGGCAATACTCCCGCCAGTTCTGTTCCTCTACCTCGGGGTCGTCATATGGCTCGGGGTCGTTCAGCCAGGCATACACCTCGTAAGGCGTACACCCCTCGAACTTGCCCGGACCCCGGGCGATCCCCTCATAGTGGGCACGGACCGCAGCCTTGTGTGTACTCATACTAGACTCCTCTCAGTCATAGGTTAATGCGTCCAGTGGTGTGCCCTACCGGGGCAGGGCACACGGCTGGCAGCACTAACGGGTCGGCGATAGCGACCGGTGTTGAGCGGTCACCCGCTCGACCAGTTCGAACGGTACGCCGTCCAGACGGAAGGCACCGTTCTCGGGGATGGGGTCGGTGACGAAGTTCCCGAGCTTGACCAGGATCTCTACTGCCTTACGTCTATCTCCCCCAGCATACCGCTGGGCGAAGACTTTGAACCCCTTACGCGCACCCCGCAGCCGCTCTTCCGGGGTCAGGTGGTGCGCCCGGGGGCTATGCCGGGAGATATGCCCGGCGATCTGCCAGCGGTTCCACCCGGTGAAGGGTCTCCCGCACACTGCACATTCTCTCATGACTCGACTCCTCTCAGGACTGTTCACACTAGACTCCCTTCTATTCAGCAATGCACTGAGGGGTGTGCCCGGTCATACTACGTTGGTCGGGTACACTGCACCCTTCCTGTAGCCCGGGCACACAGTCTCAGGGCACTACTGTTCGGGCTTGTCATCCGGCAGCGTCACGCTGATGGTGATGCTGTTCAGGATGCGCTCGAACTCTTCGCCGGTCACCCGGTCCGCCTTGTCACCCCCATCGATGATGTTGAGGTGTTGCCCGGTGGTCGGGCCCCAGTCGTTTTCCCGCACGATCAGCCCCTTACCGGGGATGAACACGGCGACCGGGGTGGAGTAGGAAAACCATAGGGCAATTGGCCCCAGGTCTACCTTCATGGCGTTGTGCCGGGGTTCCGGTCGGTAGGACCGGATCTCCACCTCGTTGGCCCGTAGTTGTTTGGTCACGCTGACTCCTTTCCCTTTTCCAAAGCACGGATGCGGCGATTAATCTCGAACTGCACTGCACCCTCTAGGATCAGTTCACGCAGCCTGCGCAGCCCCTCGATGTTCCCTTTAAGGGCATAGTAGTGGACTACGGCAAGCACGTTGTCGGTTTGCTCATTTGCCCGCCAGCCCCAGCCCATACACCAGGGACACTTAACGTCCGAGCGGAAGTGCTTGGGGTCATCGGACCGGTAGTGTGCTTGGCAGAAGGGACATACTGTGTACTCGGGCTTGTACTCGGGCGGCTCTTCCTCGATTGAACGCACAAGCCAGTCCAAGTTGAAGTGCCGGGTCTTTTCAGTTCCCGGGTTGGTGATAGTAACCCGGACCCCGAGCGGGGTATCCTCATACTCGAACACACCAGACTCCTCTCTGTTAATGACCAAACGTAAGGGCTCCGGGTCACCCCCGAGCCCTACCGTTTGTCCACTAACGGGCGATTCCCAACCGGACCTTCAGGTAGGCGGCGACGTACCGGCCCACCCGCTTGCTCAGGATCTTACGGCCCTCCAGAGGATCACGGTGAAAGGCAACCCAGTTGAACCCCTCGCCCGAGACCTCGTACCACAGGGATTCCTGGTCTGCCCGGCTACCCCGTTCCTCGACGGCATTGAAGACGAGCGAGGGCACCACGTACCCTTCGCGCAGGTGGCTGAGCAGGTGCTCATGCGGGTGCTCTGTTTCATACTCGGCAAGCTCGTCATTGGAGATGGCGTGCAGCAGCCGAGCCGCCTTGTTGACCTGGGCCCTCTCAGTCGAGCGCTGCTGGGCAACCAGGTCGCCCAGGGGGACGCCGGTCCCGACTTCCCGCATATAGCAATGCCAGCAGTCGCCCGCATTCGGGCGATCCAGGGTGCCGTCCTCGATGGCCTGGCGGACCTTGCGCACATAGGCATTGATCTTCTGGTTGAGCCACTTCACACGGCGCTGCTCTTCTTCACCGAACCGGGCGTTGTTATCCAGCAGGTTACCTTCCCAGTCGATGGTGAGCCCATCGTAGAACGGTACCGTATTCTGCTGCTTGACACTGAGGTACCATGCCCCCTTGTCCTGGTAGACCGAGATGTAACCGGGCAGACCCCGCAGCGCATCATTGATCCGCTGTTTAGTCGTGCTGGTCCGCCAGCCATTGGTCTGGAACTTCAGGAAGTCTGGGGTGTACAGCACTACGTCAGTGTCATGGTAGCGCACGGCGATGGCATACTTGCCCCGGCGCTGTACCCGGGTAGCCCTACCATTGGGGTAGGGACGGTCATCCGGGTCCTTGCCGCCAGCCAGGTACGCCTGTACTTCATCCCAACTTGAAGGCGAGAAACGATCAGACATTGCTAGACTCCTTTCAGATTTGACACGGATACACTTTGCTAAACCTATGATAACCGATCTGTGATCGGGAGTCAAGAGGCAATTAGCAGACAACCGGGCTCAAGTTACCCTGAGCCCGGATGGTCTGATAATTACCGGACGTAAGCGGTACAGTCCCCGACCGGCACGCCTTTGGAGAGATAGCGGCGTATGGTGTAGTCGAGGCGGGCATGGGAGTAGGTGGATACGCCCCCGTTGTAGGGGTTGATCTCGTACATCCGGACGGTGACCAGGGTCCCCTGTACCCGGACGATCCAACCGGCACGCCAGCTTATGAGGGCAGCAATCACGCCGTGATCCTCATCGACGGCTTGCCAGATACCGGCCCGCCACTGGTTGGTAAGCAGGTCGGCAGCAATCACCCGGTACACCCCGAGCTGCCGACCCCCGACCACCACGTAAGCGGTCTCCAACAGGACCAGCAGCCGGTCATACTGGGAGCCCAGCAGCAGGGTATTACCTCGGGGCACCCGGTATAGCGGCTCTGTTTCCCAGTTGTTGAACTCATTGCGTTTGGCGGGGCTACGCCGGATGAAGACCCGGGGATCATGCCTTACGATGTAGTTCATACTCGACTCCTCTCTTTGCAATGGGCACACGTAAGGACCTATGCTGACATGGGCCCTACCGTTTGACCACTAGACCACGATCTCGAATTCTTCACACTCAATGTACTCACCCTCATGCCAGCCGGTGAGATCCACCATCCGAGCCAGGATGTTATACACATCCCGCAGATGGTTGGATGCGTGCCAGCGGGGAGCCCCTACCCATACCCAACCGGCTCGTGCCGGGCCGCACGCGGCGACCGGGTCCTGCCAGCGGGTGTGCGAGATCCAGAATGACCCGTTCTTATACACAACGGTCTGGACGAAGTATACCCGGTTGTTTACCCACCGGGTGCCATTCCAACGCCAGCCGATAACCCACTCGGCGGAGCGGATACGGTCTTCTACGTCCTGGAGTTCACGCCGGGCACGCTGCCAGGTGAGCGAGCCGGGCTCAGAGCATTTGATCCGGGCCGTGAGCCGGGCACGGCGTCGGTACGCATTCTCCAACACACGGCGACTGCTGTTGTCCATCCTAGACTCCTCTCAGATTTGACACGGGTACACTTTGCTAAACCTATGATAGCCGATCTGTGATCGGGAGTCAAGCAATTAGCAGACAACTGGGCTCAAGTCACCCTGAGCCCTACCGTTTGACCACTACCCGTACCGTGCACGCTGTATAGCCCGGTCTTTGAGCACCTGTAACAGGTCACCTTCCAGTACCGCTGCCTGGTCGCAACTCACCCGGGCCTTGTGGACTTCTGCCCGCACTGACATAGACGGATTGAACCGGGCAGTGACAACCAGTACCCAAATCCGCTTACCCGTGTAGGCATTCGTCAGGCGTGACCACTCATACTCCACCGGCACGCCAGCTACCGTAGTTTTACGGTCTTTTGGCATAGCTGACTCCTCTCATTGCAATGGGCACATGTAAGGGCACCCCGATTCTGGGATGCCCTACCATGTGACCACTACTCACCCCGGATCAGACGGTCGAGCAAGTCATCCAGAGAATACCCCGCCAGGTGAGCGGGCTTGACACCATGTGCGATCTGCCAACGATCACGTCGAGTCAGCATTACGCACCCCCCGGGATCAGCCGCACGTCGAATCCGGTGGCCCAGAAGTCATACCGAACCTCCCAGCCCAGGCGCTCAAGGCGCTGCCGGAAGACATACGCCCGGCCGGAGTCGAGGTGACGGTATGTGAAGTGTCCACCCTGCCGGGCAATACACACCCGGTGGTTGCCATCATGATCCCGGCCATGCTGAAAGATCACATGCCGGATCGGACCCGTTCTCGTGCCCATATCAGACTCCTCTCAGTGTTCATCGACACACCCCGGGAGTCCATGCCAACATGGACTCCCAGTGTTTGGCAATCAATGGGTGTACAGGTACACCCCGCCGCGCGGCCCAGTCCCCTGCTGGGTACCAGGCACCCCGAATAGGACAGACTCCCCTGACTCTCATCGATACAGGTAAGGGCACGAGTCGCCCCGTGCCCTACCCTGTGGCAATCAGTTACAGGTATATCGTGACTGCCATTGTGTGCTCACCGAACCGGGTAAGCTGGGAAAAGCTGCTATTCCGCTTGAGCACATACAGGCGAGCATACAGGTTCCCTACCCGTTTAGCGGTGAGGTAATACACCGTAGTATGCGTACCCCGCACGCCACCAAACCGGGAAAACACTACCCGGTAGGGTAGGGGATCACCGGCCGCATCAAGGGTAATGGTCACCTTCTGCAAGGGGGCCTTACGCCGGTACACGGGATTGATACCTTCACTCTTTAACCGCATGACAGACTCCTCTCCATTGAGCAATGGGTACACGTAAGGGCACCCCAGGGGGTGCCCTACCCGGTAGCGATCAAAAATACCGTACCGCGATCCGCTTGCCCTTGCGGGCCTGGTCACAGAGATACCCCGAGCTCACCCGGACCCCGGAGTCGGTGATCCAGTGTTTACCCTGTCGGGTGACGCGGATCACTCCATCGTAGGTCTTCACCTTGTGTAGAAACATATCAGACTCCTCTCATACGCTCATTGACATAGGCAAGGGCCCGAGTCGCCCCGGGCCCTACCGTGCGGCAATCAGCCGATAAATGGGCACCCGAATCGACGGTTTGGACATCCGGTGCCCGCCGCTACCTTGAACCGGGCTCCCGCCGCTGTGGGGCAGCGGTGCCAAACATACCCCGCACGCGGGGCAGTGCGGCCCGTATAGAGGTCGCCCCGGTAGTGTTCTACCGGCAGGACCCAGCCCGCGCCCAGGGCGCTCTGATATACGGCTACGATACGACGCATTGTCTGACTCCTCTCATATGCTCATTGACACAGGTAAGGGCACCCTACACAGGGTGCCCTACCCTGTGGCAATCAGCCCTTACGCCACAGTTTGTAGTGCCGGACTTCACCACCACGCCACGCCAGCCACGCTCTAAACTCGAAGGGTGTAAGTCGGACTCCATCGAATACCCGAATATACCGAACCTCACCCGACTCGTCGTGGACTTCAAACACTCCACGCCAGATCGTCCATTGCCCGTGCTGGTATCCCTTGTGGAAGCGGACGTGCTGAATCTCACCTGTGTGACCAGCCCGGATCAGGTCCGCAATCTTACATAGGGTTTTCTGTCGGTAGGCAATGACTCCGGTCCCAGCGAATCCGAGTCGATTCACATACCGGACCGCATCTAGATAGTTTTCGACCTTGACCATGATTGACTCCTCTCATACGCTCATTGACACAGGTAAGGACTCAGGTCACCCCGAGTCCTACCCTGTGGCAATCAGCCATGCCGGACAAAAGTATAATCGTACTCTCCCGCTCCAAAGTAGTGCTTGCCATAGGGATGCCATACCGGATCTGACTCGAACCGATCATACACGGCATACAGCAGTTCTGAGTCCTCGAAGGTGAAGTCCCAGAGGATCGTATCATCGGCATATACCCTGATACCGTCCGCCGGATCACACACCCCGCACCCGCACCCTTTATGTAGCTGTACCCGATTCGCATCGGTAAATTTAGGCACGATTGACTCCTTTTCTAGACAATAGGCACAGGTAAGGGCCCGAGTCGCCCCGGGTCCTACCCTGTGACTATCCTCAAGGACTCCACGACCTTATGGGGTGCTAGACAAGCACCCCAAAGATCGACTCCTCCGTGACCAGGACTGATTCCTGGCGAAACACTGCCTTGATTCGAGCCGCAAGAGTGTACACTGCGACCCGGTCCTGGGGTGTACCGCATATCTCAACTACTGTTGAGTTTTCCCGGGCACCCTTCCAGGATCCTACGCCAGAATACAGGGTGTACCCTTCAAACTGAAGGTCCACCAGGTCGTGAAGGGTATCCCGATCATCAAGGTCTTCAGTGTATAGACGGTACCTTACACTGAGATCCGCCCGCGTCGGGACGGTATCCTCAGTGTAATCTGCGACGTATATGTTGTTGTGGATAAAGTTTTTGGACATGACAGACTCCTCTTTATACTATAGGGCATAGGCCCATTGACACAGGTAAGGGCCCGAGCTGACCCGGGCCCTACCCTGTGGCAATCAGCCGATACGCTCAAAGACCCAGATCCGCTCCCGATCCCTATTGTCCCCAGTCTTCTCGAAGGTGATACGCCAGCTCGGGTCTTGCTCGAATGCGGTCGCAATCTCTTTTATCGGTATGCGATACCGACGGAAGGTATGCCAGTTTACACTACCGTCTACATGAGTCACGCGAATCTCGTCGTAGTGATCCTGGCACCAGTCGCAACCGCAACCGCGTCGGATCTTCACTTCTATCACAGTATTTTTTTTGGGCATGACAGACTCCTTCCTATGGGACATAACTCATTGACACAGGTAAGGACTCGACGCATAAAGCGTCGAGTCCTACCCTGTGGCAATCAGTTAGTTGTAGTACTCTGTATCCTCGTCAAGATCCGCGTCTTCAGCCAGACTGATCTCCAACACAAGATCCAGTCGGTGCGGATCCGTTGATTCGAAGCGATATCCCCAGTCGCGCCGGATGTTGCCATAGCAACGTAGGTCTTCACGATCTTCGAGGATCAGTCGCTTTTCAGATACAGCAATCTGGCGTGCTTCCGCTAGCGTATCTGCTGTGAAGTATGCGCCCGGAAGATATCCCGCTGTCCCAACAGTAATTACGTACTTCATGACAGACTCCTTGAGCTATAGAGTTGTTAAAGTAGACTGACTATTTGATCTAGGATCGGCGGTCCGCGCCCGCCTCAATCCTGCCCTGATCATATGAGTATTCGAAACAAAGTCAATCCCTTTAGAAGTGTTTTTTAGAATTTTTTTAGATCTTGTTCTATATGTTTCCTCGTGTTTTAGAACAAAATAGGCTATTTTGTTAACCGTTTATTAACCGTTGTTTTAGGACTATTTTAGTCCACAATAGGGTCGATTCGGGTCCGATTCATCCTCATGCTTCATCCTCATGCTTCATCCTCATGCTTCATCCTCGTGCTTCATTCTCGTGCTCATGCCATCCTGCCATCGCGCCGGCCGGCTGCCATCGCGCCGGCCGGCTGCCATCGTGCCATCGTGCTCATTATGGTAGGGACAATGGAGCAATGGAGCAATGGAGCAATGGAGCAATGGGACAATGGAGCAATGGGACAATGGAGCAATGGGGATAGTCAGTAGAATGATAATTCTATTGGTTGTATCAATACAACAGATTATTATTGGTTGTATTGGTTCAATATGTGTTGCATTCTTACAACTAAATCGTTATCTGTTGTATTGGTTCAATATGTGTTGCATCATTGCAACCAATAAATGTAATAGCATCTAAACATATCATCTTAAATGCCATATTACAGAAGTAATAGGGTATGTTTGTTAAAGAATTCTAATCAGTAATAATAGCCGTAAGACCCGCCTACTGAGCTATTACGAGCGGTATTACATATGCCATCCCTCAGACTCACGCGAACCGGAATCGGGCCCCCTTACCCCCAAGTATGCTAATACTCTCTACATTATATAAGTCCCCATTCCGGTAACAGAGTAGCCCACTATTATAGTGGGGCAGGTTGTTACCGAAATAATGTGGCAATTTTTCCGAAAATAAATCCCACTTGACTTGAGGGGGCTCTATGCTATAATGTGGTTGACGTTGGACTCGCCTAAGTCCTCGCCTGCCGCCCGCTGAACCTGCCAGTTCGTTAATGCGGGCGGTTTGGCTTTCCTATAAGAACTGCTCCACTTCCCCCTAACTGTAGCAGTTTCTATAGGTTGACAATCTCCGGGGGCTGTCCTATACTGAGGGGCAGGGAAGAAGAGTTGCTTACCTTTGGGGGAGAGGACTCGTGGCGGGGTTCTCTCCCCTGCGTCTTTGTGAGGAGTCAGGTATGGAAACCGCTTACGAGCTTGTCCCCCTGGGATACGATGAAGACGGTTTGCCGGGCTTACAGTTGCGCATCGTGGTTCACGACTACGAGAATGCCCAGGACTTTGTCGTTTATTATGACCTGTGGATGCACGATGTCCAGGGGGACCGGGCTCCCGACGAGTGGGGCTGGGAGCCGCACAAGCAGTTCATCGACCTGCTCTGTACTGAGGGAGTGGAAGCAGCAGCCCTGTGGCAGCTTCAATATAGGAACTTCAGGTGAACGCCTGTTCTGGTAAATAGGATCTAAATAAGGGGTGGATGTATTGACAGGCTGTAGGGCTCCCCTTATGATAAGGTTAGGATTGTATGAGTATTGGGGGAGAGGCGAGCAATGACAGTCGTAGAAGGGTACCGGGTTGATGAGACGAAGGCGCATGTCCAGATTACCTTCGATAACGGCAGGGCGATGACTATAGAGGTCAACCTTCTCAACGACGACCGGGATCTGGACCAGATCGTCTCCGATATTGCGGACGAGGCGATTGGCAAGGGGCGCTGGAAGCAGGAAATGTTGGTCTATGCCATCTTCAACGGGGAGCCGTTGGATTGAGTTGACAGCCCGCTAAAAATAAATATACTTCTAAATGAAACGAACAGCCCTCGCCACTGGGGGCTGTTTCGCAATAGGCGGGCTGCGCCGTCTCCTCTACTTCCCCCTCGCCCGCTCGCGTACCTTTATCACAAGAGGCAAGGGAGCAGTCAACTACTCCCCGCTAAAGCGGGAAGCTTGTCCCTGGCGCTACGCCGCTGAGGGCGCATCCGAGACGTGTGGCTGGCTGACAGCAGCCCGGCGGGAAATGTTCACCGCCGCGATGTGGTCTGCGAACCCGGAGTGCCCGCAAGACACACAGGAGAAGGTGCTTTGATCGGGACGGTTGCGCTTATCAATACAACCGCATACGGGGCAGGTGCGCGAGGTGTTGCGCGGGTCAACCGCGACGACTGGCACGCCTGCCAGCGCAGCCTTGTATTCGATTTTTGCGCGGAGGTCATAGAACGCCCAGCTATGCAGTTGTCTCCGGTGCGCCTTTCGAGCCGTTACCCGGTCGCGGATACCCGTCAGGTCTTCGACGGCGATCCCGCGCCCGGTGTCTTTGGCGCGTTCAACCAACTGCTTACTAACGCGGTGGTTCACGTCTCTCGCAAAACGCTGCTCTTTGTTGCGGCGCTTCTTGAGCAGGCGCTTGGCCGACTTCGTGCCCTTCTTCTGGAGCCGCGCCCGCAGGTGGGCGTGGCGGTGGCGCAGGCCGTTCAGGTGGGCGCTGGAATAGTTGTTGCCGTCGCTGTCGGTGGCGATATTCGCCACGCCGGTGTCCACGCCGAGAAAGCCGTCAACGTCTTCCGGCTCCGGTGTCTCGACCTCACAGGCGACGAACAAATAGAACTCGCCATCGATGTAGCACAGGTCCGCCTCACCCCGGTCGCCGTCCAGCAGTTTGCGCTGGCGCTCGCCGCACAGGTAGCCCATGCGCTGGCGGCCTGCCAGCGTCCAGATGCTCACCGTCTGCTCGCCGGTGCGAAAACTCAGGATGCGGCTGTCGTAGGGGAATGCGCCGTGCGACTTGAACGTGCGCTGTATGCGCTTGTCGAGCTTGTAGGCGTCGGCAACTTTGGCGATGGCCCGCACCGTCATCTGGGCGGACAGGCCGTAGCGTTCGCGCACGGTGTGGTAGGCGAGGTGGTGAAGCGGGTACTGCTGGAACGTCTGGCTCTCCCACGCCTGCTGGCTGATGTCGTTACAGGCAGCGTTGGCTGTCTCAAGCGTCTTGAGCAGCGCATCGTGCTGGTCGGGCGTGGGTTGCAGCCTCACCTTAGCCGTAAGTTTCATATAGGAAGTTTAGCACATTCGAGCGAAAGATGCAAGCCTGCGGCTTGCCCGTATTTCCTCTCCCTCTTAAAAGGGGGAGTATCCAGACGGAGGTTTTGATGAAGGATATTCGTGTTTTGCTGTCGGAGCGTACTCTGGATGTGGGCTCTGTCTTCACCTTTGCGGGTGAGGCGTTTCAGGTGACTGAGGCGGACCCGGTGGTGGCGGATGGGGTGGTCTACGTGCCGGTGGAGCGGGTTGTGCAGGGCTCGGTCACCGAGGACGAGGATGGGCTCAAGCTCGTGACCGAGAGCTTCATCCTGCTGGATGCGCTGGACCTGGTCGGCTGTCCCTATATGAAGGTCGAGAAGGCGTAGCCTTCGGGGGAATGAGCGGTTCCCTGCCGGGGAGCCGCTTTTCTTTTTCTTTCTTTTCTGCTTTCTTTTCTTCTTTCTTTTACTAAGTTTCTTTTCCGTTCTGAGGAGTCTGGATGTGGAATTGCCGCTTTTCTTTAAGTATACGGATGCCGGGGGTGTGCCACCTTTTGTGGGGCCTGAGAGTACCTTCCGCTGGGAGCGGCCCTCGGCTACCAGCCCTGGCCCCTGGCAGGATGTCGGGGGTGAGTTGCAGATCTGTCACTGGGGGCTGCATCTCGTCCCCTTTACCTTTGCCTGGCGGTGGCCTGCGCCTTATCTGTTCGAGGCAGAGGCGCGGGGGGCGATTCGCGCCGAATTCAGGGATGGGGGGTTGTTTGATAAGGTGGTCTGCCGTGAGGCGCGGCTGCTGCGCCGGGTCCCGGCCTGGCGAGACACGGATAGGCTGGCCCGGATTTGCCTGCGGGCCTCAGCATACATCCGGGAACAGGCATGGGCGGCAGACCTGACCCCCGCTATCTTCTCAGAGGTGATGCGCCTGCTGGGTGGCGTGCAAGAACAGATAGAACAGAAGCGGTCCTTTCCGCCGCTGGGGGAGATCCGTAACCCGCTGTACCGGGCTGATAATTGGGGCCTGGGCCCTCCTTTCCCTTCTCAGAAGAACCGGACAGAGCAGGAAGGATATATGGTTTGGTTAGAGGGCCTGAAGCACGTGGATGCCGTACCCCTTTACCGGGCGTTCGAGATGTTCTATGGGAGTTGGGTAAAGGTCTCTCATTATCTCTCGGATAACCAGCCTACGGCTCAGGGCAGGGCGTTGAACCAGATCTTTCTGAAAGGGCTGGGCTACGACTGCCTGGACTACGAGGCTCGCTACCAAGAACTGCTCGACCATGTTGACATGAACTAGAAAGTCCTCTATACTTATAAGTAGAGGATGATTGGTGATCATGTGGATACACAGCCCCGGGCCTGTTTAGGGTTTCCCGGGGTTGTGTGCATTTTTCAAGGAGGCTACAATGAAACGCTTTGGTGGCTGGATGTCGCGCACCTGGAAGATGGGCTGCATGGGCAAGTTCCTGGTGCTGGCGGTGCTGTTCGTGGCCCTCACGATTTTCGGCAGCGCCATCAATGGGGTGCTTGTGGGCATCTCGGGAGATACACAGGCAGCGACCGAACGGGTCTCGGCGAACTATGCGATCTCTGAGGAAGAGGACGCGCCGCGCCCGACACAAACGCCGCGCCCGACACAAACGCCGCGCCCCACTCGAACGCCGCGCCCGACTGCGGTGCCAACGGCAACCCCCTCGCAGCTTGAGGTCAATGCCTGGTCGATCTTCATGGTGGAGCAGTGGGATATTCTGGGGTCGGCAACCGATGACATGGCCCGGCTGTTCGGGCAGTTGAGTAACAGGCCGACCCTGATCCTGGACTATAACTGGTTGGTGGCAGTGGAGACGGCTGCGGCTGAGGTGCGCTACGTGCGCCAGGCAGTGGACAGCTACTCGCCCCCGGTTGGGGTGGCAGACCTTCATGCTGAGGCCCGGGATGTGCTGGCAATTTGCGCCGACGCTTATACTGCGACGAGCGATGCGGTGTGGCAGGATGACCTTGAACAGATCTCGCTGGACCTGGATGCGGCGCTGCAAGAGGTGGAGCAGTGCCACCGGGCGGCTCTGGACTTCAACGATAGTCTGGAGATCGCGCTCGGTTCCTGAAATTGGTACTTGACAGACTCAGAAAGCTGAGTATGCTTATAGTTGAGGCGGGTCGAAGGTTCTGGGTTACCCAACTTACAAGAGATGGTCACGCCCCAGGCCGCACACTTATCCGCCTTTAACAACTGAGCGTGTAGAGCGGGTCGCTGGGTGACGGTAATCGGAAACTTGGGTTCGACCCCCAGGCGGCTGGCGTGGCAGAGGTCGCGCTACCGACCGTCCTTAATGGACAATAATCTCGTTGCTCGATCTTTATCCGCTCTAATCTTTACTAACTGTATAGCGGCGGGTCGCTGTAGAACGGTTATCCACTGTAACTGGGAAGGTTGCGGGTTCGAATCCCGCCCGGACCCCTTACATGGGTCCGGTAGCTCAACAGGCAGAGCGTCTAAAAAACTCGTTCTCGATCACTTATCCGCCGCTCCGACAATAAAAAGGAACCGGGTCGAAGGCTGTCGGTTATCTACTGAGAAGAGAACCCCGATAACCACAAACCTATCCGGTTCCTTTCGTTTGTCGGGGAAAGGGAGAGCCATGCCATACGGTAAGCATTTCAACCTTCGTCAGACCCCCCAGGACCAGCCCATTCCGGGCAGCGGTCAGGTCAAGAACTCGGCAGGCGGGTATGCGTGGCAGATCTCTCCCTGGGAGCGGCTGACTCGCTTCCTGATCCTGGGTACCGAGGGGGGCACGTACTACGCCTCGGAGCGGGCCTTGACCATCGAGAACGCAGAGAACGTCTGGGCCTGCCTGAACCTCGACCCCAAGCGGGTGGTGGATGAGACCATTGCCGTCTCAGACGCGGGACGTGCGCCCAAGAACTCTCCGGCGCTCTTCGTCATGGCGATGGCGTGCAGTGAGGTCTTCGTGAGTGACCAAGTGCTGCGCGAGTATGCGCTCGACCGGCTGGAGCAGGTGGCCCGCACGCCGACCCACCTCTTTGAGTTCCTGGGCTACGTGCTCGGGTTCCGCAAGTGGGGGCGTGGGCTGCGTAACGCCGTTGCTCGCTGGTATAACGGGCATACACCCGAGAACCTGGTCTACCACTTGGTGAAGTATCGCCAGCGGGCGGGCTGGACGCACAGGGACGTGCTGCGCGTGGTTCACCCGACGCCGGTCTCAGAGGCGCACTCGACGCTCTATAACTGGGCGATCCGGGGCGAGGCAGACATAGACAAGCTGGGCGACCAGGCTCTCCTGGTGCTGGAAGGCTATCACCGGGCACAGGCGGCGACGACCCCAGAGCGGTGGGTTGAGATCATCAAGGCGTACAACCTGCCGCGCGAGGCGCTGCCGACCCAGGCCCTCTCGCACCCGCAGGTGTGGGCGGCGCTGCTGGAGACCGGGATGCCGGTCATGGCATTGACCCGTAACCTCGCCAACCTCGGGCGGAACGGGGTTATCGGCCCGGGCTTGTGGGATACCAACCAGCTGGTGGTCTCGGCGCTCAGCAATGATGAGGTGATCCGCCGCTCGCGGATGCACCCCATCCACTTCCTGCTGGCGCTGCGCATTTACACGCGGGGCTACAACAACCGGGGTCGCTGGGTGCCCGAGCCCAGCATCCGGGATGCGCTGGAAGGGGCGTACTACAAGGCGTTCGGTAATATCGATCCGACCGGCAAGCGCATCGTCATCGGCCTGGATGTGTCGGGCTCAATGGACTACATGACCATTCCGGGGCTGGAAGCGTTCACGGCTCGGGATGGCGCAGTAGCTATGGCGATGGCAACGGTGCGCACGGAGCCCTACACGGCTGTCTATGCTTTTGGGTCGAGGCTGCAAAAGCTGGGCATCGGCAAGAACGACCGGCTGAGTACCGTGCTCAAGAAGACCAAGATGAACTTTGGCGGGACGGATGCGGCACTGCCCATCCTCCAGGCGCTCCAGGACCGGACGCAGGTGGATGCTTTTATCACCTACACGGACAACGAGACCTGGGCAGGGGCGGTTCATCCGGCACAGGCGCTCCAGCGGTACCGGGAAGAGATGGGCATCCCGGCGAAGCTGATCGTGGTTGGCATGACTTCAACCGGCTTCAGCATCGCAGACCCGAACGATGCGGGGATGCTGGATGTCGTGGGGTTCGATGCGAACACCCCCCAGGCGATCTCGGAGTTCATTCGCCTGTAGCTTTAACTGGTGAGTGTTGGGGTCCGCCTACGGGCGGACCCTTTTCATAAGGAACCCGGGGTGAAAGCCTTTATCAATCTTGTAGCAGATGTGATTGAGATTGTCATAAAGATGCTGTTGGGCGGGCTGGTGGTGGTGTTAGTGGGAGTCCTGCCCAGTATAGGGGCAGCCTTAATTATAGCAGCTATTCTCGTATACTACCTGAACGTCTCTGAGACACTAGGCTATGTGTTGGGCTGGTTGATAGTGCTTATGATCTGGTTGGCTATAACTCGTTCTCACGAGTATTGATATAAAGGAGTCTGGGCATGAATATCCGAGTGGATGTGCAGCGGGGGTGTGGCTGGCGCGAGGATCACGGAGCCCTCTACCTGGTATCGGATGGTTTGAGCGCCCCCTGTGGTAAGCTCCCCATTCCCCTGGCCCGGGTGTGTGAGTGCTGCGGGCAGTTGATCTACAACGTCCAGGTGGACGGTAAGATCCTCAAACAGTCGCGCTCCCACCGCAACTTGCTGAACCCAGCCCCACTACTCAACGAGCAGGCCTGTGCCTACGAGCAGTTGGGGACGAACCTCAAGGTCCACAAACGCTGCCCGCTGGCGTCCTGGCCCGAGAACAAGCCTGCCGTGTTGGATTGGATCGGCAAGGAGCACTACGCGACGACTGCCGACTTCACACGCGAAGCGGTGGAGCATGGGGTGTCGCGCCGCATCCGGGGACTGCCGGAGTGGTTCGAGATCGGCAAAGACTGGGTCTTCCTGGCGCACCCACAGGCAGTAGCCCTGCCGGATAATCAGGCGTATAACCTGACTCACCCGGACGAGGACCCGCTGCCCGAGTGGTTGCCGGGCATCTTCCACGCCTTCCGCCCACAGCGGGTCGAGGTGATCGTGGACGATAAGACGACCCCGGAAGAGATGGAGTCCTACAAGGCGCGGGGCTATACCCCCACGCGCATTATCCGCCAGGACAGCGCCGACCGGCTGCTGTGCGGGCGCTGCCATACCAACGTGGCATCTCATAACCTCGATCCGCTGGACTGGGACGAGTATCATTTCCCACTGTGCGAGGATTGCTGGGTATGGGTTGAATAGAATGGAAGAGACGATGTTCTACGTGACAGCGGTAGACGTAAGCTCGAACCGGACTCTGATCGTGGCGATTGGGGCCGGTTCGACTCTCAAGGCGGCGCAGGAAGTGGCTGATCGGTATGCGCTGCGCCATAACGCCCTGATGCCGGTCTGGGAGCAGACGGACGAGCATCGGTGGCAGAGTAACGAGTTCGAGGCGAGTGTGTACCGCACGCGCCTGGTGATTGAAGAGCGTCCACTGGCTTCAGTCAAGTTTTAGCCCGGGACCCTTTCTGAGTAGAATAGGGGTGTCGTGACACCTAGATTCGAATCAGGGAGAACCAAACAATGGATAAGGTTATCGCGTTTCTGGCTAAACTGGGCACCATCCTGGTGGACCGGCGAGCCATCATCACCGGGCTGTTCGTCGCCCTTCTGTCTTTCGGCAGCATGTTCGGGCTCACGCCTGAGCAGGTCGCTGAGATGGAAGCGGCCCTGGGCGAGACTTACACCGCTATCATTGCGGCGGTGGGTATCCTGGGCCAACTGCTGGCTGCGGGGTTTGCCGTCTACAAGCTGATCGATAGCTGGACGCAGCGCCCGCCCAGCGGCCTTAGCTACAAGGAATCTGAAGCCGCCCATCTGATGTACGGGCCGAAGGGTTAAGGACGTGTGGTGCGTTGGGGCCGCGATTGCACTATGTGTGGTCGCGGCTCTTGCCTGTCAGGTAGAGGTGGAGCCCACTCCTACCAGCACCTTAACAAATACGGCAACGGCGACTGAGACGCCTACTGTCGCCATTGGCGACAGTAGGCGACCACCTAAGACCTTCCCTTGATCTGGAGAGCGTACTACTCATGGCTGATGGCTTCTTTGTACCCCAGCAGGCGATTGATATTTTCGAGGCTGGCGGCTCTACTACAGACGTGGTCGAGGCGCGTATCTTAAATGACCGGGGAGACCCGGTCGCTCCGCGTAGCGCCCGCCGCTGGCGGCGCTACTGGCTGGACGGCGTAGCCAACCCCAACGCCGGGGTGTCCGGGCAGGAGACGGAGATCACGGACGAGGAAGTCGCTGCCGTCTTCCGGCTGATCAAGAACAAGTCCCTGTCCCTGGACGAGATCTCGGACGCACTGGATCGCAGCCCCAGCACCGTGCAGCGCATTGTGTCCCGCATGGAGCAAGAGGGCTACAATGTCCGCATCGTGCATCGCCGGGTGGAAGCCTCGACCGAGGCGAGCCTGCGCACCCCCGAGCCACCCAAAATACTGTTCGACGCCCACCACATCCGCTTCGGCATCTACTCGGATCTCCACAAGGGGAGCCGCGAAGAGCAGATCGGGGCCTTCCGCCACTGGATGCAGTACGCGCGGGATGAGGGGATCGAGGTCTTCTTTGGGCTGGGGGACTACACGGCTGGGCGTAATGTCTACCGGGGGCAGGATCTCGACCTGTATCTATTCACGGCTGACGAACAGCTTGAGGCGCTGCGCCAGGATCTCCAGCCGCAGCCGCACGAGACTCACATTCTGCTCGGAGGCAACCATGACTTTGCCCACCTACGCAATGGCTCCACAGATGTGGTGGCCCGCTTCTGTGCAGACTATCCCAACGTCCACTTTGTGGGCTACGATATGGCAGACATCCCCCTGACATCCGATACCGGTATCCGGTTGTGGCATCCCTCGGGGGGCAAGCCCTACGCAACCTCTTACCGGTTGCAGAAGGGCATGGAGGCGATGGCCTATGAGCAGTTACTCAACCTCTCCCGGGAAGCGAGGGAGGATAATCCCATCATCAAGGTTATTGCAGCGGGCCACATTCATGTGGACGCTAAGGTACATGAGGGCGCAGTGCTGGGTCTACAGTGTGCCTGTTTCGAAGGACAGACGAACTACCTGAAGCGCAAGAGCTTGTACCCGCAGATTGGCGGCTATATCGTAGACCTGTGGATTGATGATCGTGGTAACATTGCCCGGGAGCGGGTAGAATTTAGTAAGTACCAGCCGGTGGATGAGGATTATCGGAACTACGCTGAACGTATGGAACAACTGTACCCACCGGCCCGGTTGGAGCCGGTGTTTACTTTAGCATAGGAGTCGAATATGAGGAAAGGGCTGTTTGCCAAGATCGAGCGAGACCGGTTCTGGAACGTAACCCGGGAGATCCAGGAGTCGGATGTCATGGACACCGGGCACGGGGGCAGGGTGGTGATGTACTATGAACCGGAGACCTGTCCCTGGGTTGAAGTGCAGGTTGATGACGAGGAATGGCAGTGGCAGCGTCTCCCGCTGGCGCTGATCTACATGAATGATAACTAACCGACCTGCCAGGTGCAGTGTCGGCTCAAAAGGCCCGGAGCAATCCGGGCCTTTTAATTTCCCATTTTAGAGAATCGCCCCGAGACCGTATACTTTTAACAGAAACTAAAGTAGGGAGAATCCGCATGAGCGTCACTGAGGAACGATTCCGCCAGGGGACCGGCGAGAGGTACCTTAAAAACGGAAAGGTGCGCTGTCAGGCAGTGGCGAAGGGCAAGCTGCGCAAGCTGCGCGAGGAAACGGGCAACAAGGATCTCACGTCCGAGGAAGCCTGGCCCGCCGCGCAGTGCGAGTGGCCCGCCGAGGAAGGGGCGTTCGCCTGTGAGCTTCACGGGGGCGCGAGCACGACTCTCCAGCCTAAGTCCCTGCTGGACTTCATGCCGATGGACCTGCGGGAGATGGCCCGGGAGTTCGAACAGAGCCCGGACATTACCACCAACCAGAGGGACACCATCATTGCCCTCATCGTGCGCAATTCTCAACTTTTTGAAGAACTGTATGATGCACTGAGTACCAAGTCCGTCAAGCAGATCCACAAGTACCTGGATCTGATCGAGAGCGGCGACATCGTTGTGGGGACCCGGGGTATCCGGGAGATCTTGAAGGCAGCTTACGACGAGCGGGAAACCTGGAACGAGTTTCGGGAGAACAGCAAGACGATTGGCAAGCTCATCGAGACCCAACTCAAGGTCTTTGACAAGATGCAGCAGATCGCTACAGTGGACCAGGTGCTCGCCCTGCTGGAACGGCTTAACGACATCATGCAGTCGGTGGTGACCCGGTATATTACAGATCCCGACCTGCGCAACACGATCATGCTGGAGTTCTCGCGCCAGGCGCGGGACAAGGTCGGCATGGCTGGACCTGGGGTGGATGTGTCCCGGCTAAATGGCTAATTCGGATTACGATCTCGAAGGTTTCTTACGCGCAGCCAACGAGCACAAGAGTGTCTACCAGCAGGCACTAGACCGGATGGCGGAGCGGTTTGAGAAGGTGGTGAACCCGCCTGAACCCATCCCGCCATCCCAGTGGTTGCAGACTTACTTCTATGTGCCGCGCCCGCGTAACCCTAAGACCGGCGACGTGCTGCCGCCTGGTCCTATTGTGCTGGAAGATCACCAGGCAGCAATCATAGACGAGGCGCTGAGCCGGGACGAGGGGGGCCGCTTCCGTTATGTAACCATCCTCTACTCTGCGCCCAAGAAGTCGGGCAAGTCGGCGCTGTCGGCGGGCGTTGCCAAGTACATGGGGCATACCAACGATTACGGCAGTATCTACTGCCTGGCAAACGATGGTAAGCAGTCGGATGACCGGCTCTATCAGCCCATCGTCAAGAGCTACAGCCTGCATCGGCGTCTGAACGGACCCTTTGCCGGGGTGCGGCCTAAGTTGGTCGAGGTGACAATCCCGGATACCCACTCTAAGATCGAAGCCGTACCCTGCGACGCGGCGGGCGAGGCGGGTTCCGAGCCGCTGGCGACGTTCTGGTCTGAAGTCTGGGGATATGACAGTGAAGCCAAGCGGCGGTTGTTCACCGAGATGACGGTGCCGCCAACTCTGTATGGATATGCGATCCGCTGGATCGAGAGCTATGCAGGGTTCATCGGGCAGTCCGACCTGCTCTGGGAGTTGTATGAGACCGGGGTTAAACAGGGGACGCCCCATCCGGGGTTCAAGCATCTGGTGGGCATTGACGGCGAGCCGGTGGTCTACGTGAACGAGGCGGCGCGGATGTTCGTTTACTGGGATACCAAGCCGCGCATGGCCTGGCAGACCGACGACTACTACGAGGCAGAGGCCAGGATCTTGCTGCCCTCTGAGTTCCAGCGCATTCACCGGAACCAGTGGCAGGCCCCCTCGGGTAGCTTTGTGGAACCCGAGATGTGGGATCGCTGCGCGGACCCGCACCTGCCGCCCCTGGTGGACAAGCGGGTGCCTTGCGTGATCGCCATTGACGCGGCAGTCTCGAAGGATTGTGCAGCGATCCTGCTGCTGACCCGTGACCCGAACTACCCCGAGACGGATGTTGCCATTCGCAAGGCCCGGATCTTCCGACCGTCTGAGGGGCGCAAGCTGAACCTGGAAAATACGATTGGGCGCACCCTGCGCAACTGGCTGGGCGAGCACAACGTGGTCTGTGTGGTCTACGATGAGTTCCAGATGGCGCATCTCATCCAGAACTACTCGCGGGGCAAGGTCATCATCGACGGTGAGGAACTGCGGGACATCCCCGAAGATAAGCGGGATGCCTACATTATGGAACAGCAGCGGGTGGTACAGGTCTGGTACGAGGCCTTTGGGCAGCAGAACCCCCGGGCTATCGCGGACAAGCAGTTGCATGACCTGATCACCAACCGCCAGGTCCACTACAACCCGCACGACTTGAACGAGGACATCGGGGCCCGGGGGGACCAGGAGACGGTTACCAAGCACATCAAGCAGGCGGGGACACACATCCAGGGTGACAACAAGCTACGCCTGGCGAAGCTCTCGCCCTCGGCTCACATCGACGGCGCGGTGGCCCTGGCGATGGGCGCTCACCAGGTGCTCAAGCTGAACATGGACAATGAAGAATTTGACGTGGACAATGCTGCCCAGCAGTTGGCTCGGGGCGACATTACCTTTGAAGATTTCCAGACGATTATGAGTCAGCGCCGGGCGCGATTGGTGAGGGATACCAACGATGACTAATTATGAACAGTTGAAGCTGTTTGATCCGGCAGTGTCCGGGGGCTCGGTAATGGATACCCCCAAAGCGGACGAGGTGGGCGGCATCCACCCGCTGGTCCTGTCGCTGGCGGTGATGGCGGACGAGATCCCGGCCTGGGGTAATGTAGTCTCCCGGGACAAGGCGCTGCGCGACTTCTGGCCTACTGAGCCAACCCTCGCCTCGGCTATCTACAATATCGCCACGCGCATGGCGCTCATGGAGTGGCACATTGAGGGCTCCGACCCGACCAAGCCTAAGCCCCGCAACACGGCGCGGGCAGCAGAGATCATGCTGCGCAACGCGGACCGGGGCAATGGCTGGGAAGTCTTCATGCTCAAGTTGGTAACCGACCTGATGACCCAGGACAACGGGGGGTTCATCGAGGTCATTCGGCGCGGGCCGAAGCCCACAGATCCGGTGGTGAACATCGCTCACCTGGACTCGGCCCGCTGCCAGCGGACCGGCGATCCGCAGTACCCGGTGGTTTACACCGACCGGCAGGGGCGTAAGCACAAGATGGGCTGGTGGCAGGTGCTCACCATTGAGGACATGCCCTCGCCCATTGAGACGATGTATGGGGTGCAGTACAGCGCCCTGACCCGTGCCCTGCGTGCCGCGCAGATCATCCGGGACATCACGATCTATAAGAAGGAGAAGGTCTCGGGCAACTTTGCCCGGGCCGTTCACCTGGTATCGGGCCTGACCAAGCAGAACCTTGAGGATGCCCTGGCCCTGGCGAGGGAGAGCCAGATGAACCAGCATCTCTTCCGCTACCAGAACCCGGCGATCATCCCGACCATTGATCCGGACGCTAACCTGAAGGTTGAGACCATCGAACTGGCCTCACTGCCCGACCACTTCAACGAGGATACGACTTTCAAGTGGTACATCTCGCAGCTTGCCCTGGCGTTCGGTGTAGACTACCAGGAGTTTGCTCCCCTGCCGGGGGGTCAGTTGGGCTCCAGCGGGCAGGCGGAGATCCTGCATCTCAAGTCGCGGGGCAAGGGTCCTGCGGCGCTCATCAACCGTATCGAGTTCCTGATCAACTACAGCGGGATCCTGCCCAACTCGGTCAAGTTTGGCTTCCGGGAGATGGACACTCGCGCCAACACTGCAATGGCAGAGGCTCGCTACCTGCGGGGTAGGGACCGGGCGCTGCGTATTGACAGTGGGGAACTCAGTCAGGAAGCGGCAATTCAGCAGGCAGTCCTGGATGGTGACCTGCCGGAGCACCTGGCGGAAGAGTTGCTGAGTAACCCGCCCGAGCGCCAGCGTCAGCCAGATCCTCTCGGGGCGGGGCAGATTACGGGTGGGCAGGATACTCAGCAGCAGCCGGACTCCGCACCAACGGACTCGGGGGCAACCGAGGACAAGGAAGTGACCGACAAGAAGCGGGTTGCCCTCATCCGGCGTCTGGGTAAGAACGGGGATCTGATCCTGCCTGACGAATCGCTGATGGGGGAGATCACCCCCGAGGATATTGCGGCGGAGAAAAAGTACCTGGGGGTGCTGTAATGCCGAGGCGGGAGTTTCGCCAGGTGGATGAGGATCTAGAGGAAGCCTACGAGGAAACGCTCGAAGCCTACATGGAAGAGATGCAGGCGCTCGGGCAGCAGGCAGGCGAGGGGGAGATCGACCCGGATACCTTTGAAGAGCGGATGCGGGATCTGCTCAAAGCCTACTTTATCGGCCTGGCACTGCTGGCAACGGATGGCTTGTTCGATGTGGAGAACGAAGATGACCTAGAAGATCTCAACCTGTTCCTGGCACAGCGGTATGAGCTTCTTGGCGAGTTCAAGAAAGACATCGCCTCGGGCGGGTTCAGTACCGACTACATTCGCTGGCGGGCGGGGCTGTATGCCGGAGCCCGGCATGTCTTCATCCGCTTCATGGTCCCCCGGGATGTATTCTTTGATATGCCCTACCTACCCGGAGTGGACTGTCTGGGGGATGGATTCTGCCAGTGCACGCTCAACGTGATTGACGAGGGGGATCATTACCTGGTGGAGTGGCTGCTGGGGCCGACCGAGCACTGCGTGGTCTGTCTGGATGCAGAATCGGCGTCGCCCTATACCTTCCCGAAGGAATGATTTTAACCTGACTCAAGCCCTGTGTATACTGTTAGCGAGGCTGTGAGATGCCGCCAGTTTACCTGCGCATAGAACCTATCCGGCTCAAGCCTGCCCAGCGGTTGGATAAC
>Ga0172382_10000354_pt1 | contig 85732 bp, 67 predicted proteins | sample Leawel138RmetaG_FD_122245 | JGI IMG/M metagenome (GOLD analysis project Ga0172382, IMG submission 122245) | Leachate microbial communities from a municipal landfill in Southern Ontario, Canada - Leachate well 138R metaG | ecosystem: Engineered > Solid waste > Landfill > Unclassified | place...
AAAAGACGAATTCTTTGAAACTAACAACCCTTCATCATCAACATCTCTCATAATTCAGGTCTCCTTGCCCTCTACACTAATTTAAAGAAGGTAACTGTATCAAGGTTGTTGTCAGAGAGGGCTTGAAAGCCTATTTATATTTTCGTTTCTAGCGCGATCGTTTGAGCAGTAAGGGTATGCGAACTCCTTTGCATGTTTGTGTAGCATATTTATAGGAGATGTCAAGTCCTCGTGTCAAGCCTCCGCTATGTCCCGCAGTATAGCCTTGTCTAGTTCTGCCTCGGGCAAAAGCTTCTTTAATCGAGCGTTCCCGATTTCTAATTCTTTTAAACGCTTCGCTTCTTCGCACTTCATACCGCTCTATTGATTGCGCCGGCGATGGTAGGCTGCACTGCTCATTTCTAAGGCTTGACATACATGTTCCACGGACTTTCCAGCATTCAAAAGACAGTCCGCATCCTGAAGTTTGCGACGGATCTGTTTCGGATTGTGACGTTTCCTTTTCGATATAGTCGAGTCTCCTTGCCTGAAGGACAGATGGGAAACTCTCAGTATATAGGGGACCGGTTTACGGGGGTACACCACTTTCCCATTACGTCCTATCCATTCGTTATCAAGGCCAATTGTTTGCCGGGCAAAATGCTTCTTTTTTCATCTACCAATTAGTGAAGCTTTGTCTCCGTTAGTCTTTCAAACCCGAGGGTGTGGTTGTTGTTTGAATTTTCGGCGAAAAAAGGTTTTAGTTGCGGGGGAGATGCACCACCAATAGGACAGCACAATCGTCTACGTCAGAGGGGAAGTGGGGGGGAGAAGAGACCTCGCGCACGCTTTATAATGGCGCTTCGCTAAGGGGAGGTGTTAAGAAAAAAAATGGTCGGGGTGACTGGAGTTGAACCAGCGATCTCTTGACCCCCAGTCAAGCGCCTTAACCGGGCTAGGCCACACCCCGACACAATGCAGAGGTCGTACTCTTTACGCTAAGTATATCAAAGTTTCCCGGATAAAGTAAAATAACCTATCCGCTCTGTACCGCTATCCTTGGATCCTCAGTTGAGGGAAAAAGATGACATCACGGATGGAGGGGGAATTGGTGACCAGCATGGCAAGGCGATCAATACCGATACCCAATCCTGCCGCAGGCGGCATCCCCACTTCCAGTGCGAGCAGGAAGTCTTCGTCTAGGAATTGCGCTTCATCATCGCCAGCTTCACGCAGCGCCATTTGTGCTTCGAAGCGTTGCCGCTGATCTTGTGGATCGTTGAGTTCGGAGAAGGCATTACCCACTTCGAGACAGGCGATAAAAGGTTGAAAGCGTTCTGTAAGGGCTTCATTATCGCGTTTCTTCTTTGCTAAGGGGGACAACTCAATGGGGTAGTCATAAAGGAAGGTAGGCTGAACGAGTTGCGGCTGTACCTTCTCTGACATCACTTCGTCCACGATTTTTCCGTAGCCCATGTCGGAGCTAACCTCGATCCCGATTCCTTGGGCAAGGCGTGCCGCCTCATCCCGGTCACGGGTAGCTTCCAGATCAATGCCTGCATAGCGTCTTATGGCCTCGAAAAGGGTGATGCGCTGCCAGGGTCGGGCTACGCTAATCTCTTTTCCTTGATACTCGAATTCGGAACCGCCCACCACGGTTTTAATGACGTGGGTGAGCATTTCTTCTGTTTCGTCCATGAGTCCCATGTAATCTTGATAGGCTTCATAAAGTTCCATGGTGGTAAATTCCGGGTTGTGCCGTCCATCTACCCCTTCGTTTCTGAAACAACGGTTGATTTCAAAAACACGTTCAAATCCGCCAACAAGTAATTTCTTAAGATAGAGTTCCGGTGCAATCCGCAAATAAAATTCTGAGTCGTAGGTATTGTGGTGGGTAATAAAAGGGCGTGCCGTCGCGCCGCCGGGGATGGGGTGGAGCATAGGTGTTTCCACTTCCAGGAAATTGCGTTCAACCAGCCATGCACGCATGACATCGATCATTTGGATTCGTTTGCGGAACGTATCCATAACTTCAGGGTTAGCGACGAGATCCAGGTAACGGTGGCGATAGCGTATTTCCACATCAGATATGCCGTGATATTTTTCGGCGGAAGCACGCAATGATTTGGAAAGCAAGCTATAGCTTTCTGCAAAGATGGTGATCTCGTTGCGCTTTGTTCGTTTCACCAAACCTTTGACACCGAGGAAATCACCGATATCCAAATCTTTAGAATTTTCGTAGGCTTCTTCCCCTACCTGCTTCTCACCCAGAAAAACTTGGATGCGCGCCTTTTCATCGCGTATATCTAAAAAGGTGCTTTTGCCTTGGATGCGCCGTGCCACAATACGGCCTGCAAGTCGTGCGGGGATCGGAATGATTTCGTCTTCAGAAGCTTCTTTCTCCATCCGTTCAAATTGTGCACGGGCAGCATCGATGGTGTGGCTTCTGTCATAACTGTATTGATAAGGTACTTCGCCGCGGCTGAGAATGCGATCAAGTTTCGCGAGTCGGTGCCGCCGCAATTCAGCCTCACCGCCTTTGAGGGCAGCGTCGTCGGAAATAGGGGCGTTGTCGGTATCAAAGTTCGATGTGGTCATTTATTTTCATCCCAATAGTTAAAGGCGGACAGTTTCAGTTCAATAGCATGTTTAGGCTGTTTTCGCGTTGCGTTCCAGGTTCCATTTCAAAAAGGCTTCTACAAAAAGGCTCAGATCTCCATCAAGAACTTTATTCACATTCCCTGTTTCCACATTGGTGCGGTGATCTTTGATCATTTGGTAGGGATGCAGGACATAGCTGCGTATTTGGCTGCCCCAAGCCACATCTTGTTGATTCTCACGCTGGGCGTTCATCTCGTTTTCTTGTCGTTTAAGCTCCAGATCATAGAGCTTCGCTTTGAGCATACTTAAAGCGGTTTCCCGGTTTCTGTGCTGTGAGCGCTCAATTTGACAGGAAACAACAATGCCCGTGGGTAGATGGGTCAGTCTCACGGCGCTGCTTGTTTTGTTCACCTTTTGACCGCCTGCGCCGCTTGAGCGGTATACATCCATTTTCAAGTCTTCTTCGCGGATTTCAATATCGATCGTATCGTCTACTTCCGCCAACACTTCAATGGCAGAAAAGGAGGTGTGCCGTCGGGCATTGGAGTCAAAGGGGGAGATACGCACCAAGCGGTGCACGCCTTCTTCTGATTTGAGTGAGCCATAGGCAAAAGGACCGGACACACGAAGGGCGGCACTTTTGAGCCCCGCCTCATCGCCGGGCTGATAATCGAGGACTTCCACTTCAAATTCATTTTGTTCGCAATAGCGCACAATCATGCGATACAAAATGTCGGCCCAGTCGCAAGATTCGGTGCCTCCGGCTCCGGGATGAATATTGACAATGGCGGCATTTTCGTCACGGGGATCCATGAACAAGCTGTTCAATTCAAGGCGATCCAGTTTCTTTTTGATGCTTTCCATTTGACTTTCAATTTCCCCGGTCAGAGAAGCATCGTTTTCTTCAGCGGCTATTGCTGCGAGTGTTTCGGTGTCTTCGATTTCTTGGCGCAGTTCATCGGGGGTAGCGACGATGTTCTTATAGGCTTTTAGCTGTTGAACTACTTTTTGCGATGTTTCTTGATTATCCCAAAAACCGGGAGCAGACATAATTTTTTCAATAGCTGCGATTTCTTGGTTAAGGGCATCCACGTTGAGGCAGTGGCGCAGTTCTTTCAATCGCTTTGCGTAGTTACTTAATGCTTCAAGTTCTGTTTCATACATAAATAAAAATCATCCTGAAATTGTGGTCACGCCGGGGTGACCCTAGCTTGTCAAGCAAGATAGAGGAAGAGATGAAAAAGCACGGGGGCTCCAAACAAAAAGGCGTCGCAGCGATCGAGTGCGCCGCCGTGTCCGGGAAAGAGCTTGCCGGAATCTTTTACGTCAGCACTGCGTTTCAAGGCGCTTTCTGTAAGGTCGCCTAATTGACCCACGACTGCCAACACTAGCCCTATGCCTACATATACTAAAACATGCCAGTTGGGATAAGATTCCCAATGGAGCTGTTCTTTTAACAGAAACAAGACGGCTCCGGCTGCTGCGGCACTAACTAATCCGGCGATTGAACCTTCTACCGTCTTGTTAGGGCTGATCGTGGGCGCCAGTTTGTGTTTGCCGATCTGCTTCCCAATTAAATAGGCGCCGGTGTCAGACGTGCCAATCAGTACGAGCAACAGCGTAATTAAGGCAGGTCCAACGGTTGCGCTTTGGTGGAGCAACACAAAATAGGCGGGTAAATAACCGCCGTAGAGCAATGCAAGCGCGCCGACAGCGAGATCTGCCATGTCTTTCTTGGGCGTTGCAAGAAATGCAATCATGGTGCCTAAAAAACAAAGCGCTGTTGCCATAGGCAGCGCGTCGAAGAGCGGGCTAATCGCTAAGATGGGGGCAAAGACCGTGACAGGCCGCGCCAGTTCGTTCATAGCGCGCTTGCCCGCCATGGCGAAGAATTCGCGGGTCCCCATAAAGCTTAAAAAGCATACGAGCGCCAAAAAAAGCCACCGTAAAGCGGGCAGCCATACGATCACAGCAACAATGGGCAACCACACACCGGCGGTAATAACCCTAAGTGCCAAACCGTCTATAGATCGTTGCTTCACGGCCGGCCTCCGAAACGTCGTCGTCTGGATTGATATTCCACAATGGCATCGTTCAAACAGTCACGATTGAAGTCGGGCCATAACGTAGGGGTAATAATAATTTCTGCGTAAGATATTTGCCAAAGCATAAAGTTACTGATTCTATTTTCACCGCTGGTCCGAATTAAAAGATCCACTTCTGTATGTCCGGGCGCATATAAATTGGCGGCAAAGTTTTCTTCGGTAATGTCTTCTTCTTTGAGTTCTCCGGAAATGACTTGGTGAACCATACGTTTGGTTGCGTCAACAAGTTCTTGGCGCCCGCCATAATTCAATGCTACGCATACAGTCATCCCCTTATTGTTGCAGGTGAGCTCAATACCTTTTTTAATATCGGCAGCCGTTTCTTGGGGCAGCTTCTCGAGGGAGCCAATATGCAGCAGGCGCACATCGGTTTCATTAATGCGACTGGAATAACGCTTCACATACCGCGACATAAGAGAAAATAACGATTGTACTTCCTGTTTAGAGCGGCGCCAATTTTCGGTACTGAACGCGAATAAAGAAAGGGTCTGAACCCCTAATTCGCGGCAGCACTCCGTAATCTCATAGACATTATTTGCGCCCGCCTCGTGACCTTTCATCCGCGTTTTACCGTGACGTTCTGCCCAACGGCCATTGCCATCCATGATAATGGCAATATGTTTCGGGACACGTTCCGGGTCGATACGACTATCAATTTTTATAGGGTTGGTCATATCTACGCTCCATTTTCGCGCGTTCTTGCCGGGCGTATTGATTCAGGACAGATGCTGAAGCTATCAATCAAAAAAGCCGCGAAAGGATAAACCTGCCGCGGCTCCGATTGACGTATGCGCAGCTGAAGCGCCTTGTCTTCAGACTTCCATAATATCGAGTTCTTTGGCTTTGAACACGTCATCCATCATCTGCACATGGGTGTCTGTTTCTTTTTGAACGTCGTCAGACAACTGATGTGCCTGATCTTCGGGGATCACGCCGTCCTTTTGTTGTGTCTTAATTGTTTCCATTGCATGACGGCGTACATTGCGTACCGCGACTTTCGCTTCTTCCGTCATTTTGCCGGCAAGCTTCACCAATTCACGGCGTCGCTCTTCCGTGAGCGGAGGAATAGGAATGCGAATCAACCGGCCGTCATTCGTAGGGTTGATATTGAGCGAGGAAGAACGCAAAGACTTTTCTACCACGGCAATTTGTGATTTATCCCAGAGATCAATAGCGAGCAGATGGGGATCGGGAACGGTTACGTTGCCTAATTGATTGATTTTCATTTTAGAACCGTAAACGTCAATGTCGATGGTGTCGAGCATGGCGGGATTTGCGCGTCCCGTACGGATGTTCGACAACTCTTGTTTAAGCGCTTGTACGCTTTTTTCCATCTTGTCGCTGGCTTCTTTAATGATAGCTGTGTGGGGCATGATTATTCTTCCTTCACCAAAGTTCCAATAGATTCTCCTTGTATGACACGAAGCAGATTGCCGGGATGGGTAAGGTCGAAGACCAAGACCGGCAATCTGTTTTCCTGACAAAGGGAAATAGCCGTTGCATCCATAACACGCAAACGACGGGCGAGTATTTCGGAATAGCTCAGCTCTTCGTAGCGCACGGCATCTTTATGAGATTCGGGGTCGGCCGAATAAATACCGTCTACACGAGTCGCTTTGATTAATATTTCCGCTCCGATTTCGCTGGCCCGTAATGCGGCTGCTGTATCCGTTGTAAAAAAAGGATTTCCTGTACCGGCAGCAAAGATTACAACGCGTCCTTTATCCAGATGTCGGGTGGCTCTGCGCCGTATATAGCGTTCCGCCACGGGCGGCATTTCTATGGCGCTCATGACGCGTGTGAAAACACCGCGGTTCTCGAGCGCTGCCTGGATAGCAAGGGCATTGATAACGGTCGCGAGCATACCCATATAATCACCGGTGGGGCGATCAAGTCCTGTTTCGGAGGCGTTAGCGCCGCGAAAGATGTTGCCGCCGCCCACGACCAAACCAATTTCTACACCGAGAGAAGCCACGTCTACGATTTCATCGCAGAATCGTCCCACCGTTTGAAAATCAATGCCGCCGTCGCAGTCAGGGCCTTCCAAGGCCTGACCGCTGAGTTTGAGCATGATACGTTTATAAATGGCTTGGGACAACGCAGCACTCCTGATCTCTATTGTTCTTCTGCTTTAGCCAGTTCAGCGGCGACTTCAGCGGCGAGGTCACACTTAGGCTTTTCAATGCCTTCACCCAGCTGGAATCGGGTAAAGCGTCGGATCGCGATTTTTTCGCCGCATTTGGCGGTAAGTTCTGACATGAGATCCGTAATGGTCTTTTTGTCGTCCTTAACAAAAGGCTGTTCTAAAAGACATACTTCGCTGAACCACTTTTGCATTTTGCCTTCGGCGATTTTTTCGCAAATGGCTTCCGGTTTGCCCGTTTCAACGGCTTGATTTACATAGACGGCCTTTTCCGCTTCGTAATCCGCTGCGGGTACCTCTTCTTTGGTCACATAGGTGGGATTGGTCGAACAAATTTGCAAGCAGACATCTTTCACGAAAGTTTTGAAGTCGTCGCCTCGTGCGACAAAGTCGGTTTCACAATTGACTTCCACGAGCACTCCGAGTTTACCGCCCATATGAATATAGGAAGCAACGGCGCCTTCAGAGGCAACTTTGTCAGCCCGTTTCGCCGCTTTGGCAATTCCTTTTTCTCGAAGATATTTCACCGCTTCATCAAAATCGCCATTGCGTTCTTGCAATGCGTGTTTACAATCCATCATGCCGGCGCCGGTAGCATCCCGCAGTTCTTTAACTTGTGCCGCTGTAATGGCCATAATATTTTTTCTCCTTACAATTAAGTGGGAAGGGGTTTCTAGTATAGATTTGTTCTATGAGGTTTTGACGTGCAACCGCGTTTCAGTAAAACTCAAGCTTCTTCTTTTTCTTCGTCGGAAGCTTCGTCTTTTGCCGCTTCGGGAGCCGCTTCTTCTGTAGCAGCCGTGTCATACTGCGCGTCATAAGCCTCGTCTTTTGCCGCTTCATCCTGCACTGCAGTTTCTTCAGCCGTTGCTTCTGCAGCAGGCGCGTCATCGGAACTGTCGGCGCCTTCATTCTTGGCGCGGCGTGTCGCTTCTTCTTCTGCGCGAATCTTTTCCGCCCGTAGCTTTCCTTCAATGACCGCGTCCGCCATAAGCCGGCAATACAGGTCAATGGCACGGATCGCATCGTCATTTCCGGGGATAGGCAGATCAACATCATCGGGATCGCAGTTTGTGTCCACTACACCGATGCAGGGGATTCCCAATCGTCTGGCTTCTTTCACGGCAATATCTTCACGGCCAATGTCGATGACAAACATAACGCTGGGCAGGCCGGGCATATGCTGAATACCGAGCAGATCTTTTTCAAGTTTCTCTCGTTTTTTGTTCAGCTTCACCGCTTCTTTTTTGGTGTATTTTTCGATGGTGCCATCGGTCACCATGGTTTGCAGGCGCGTCAGTTCTGCAATACTCTGCTGGACAGTCTGGTAGTTGGTCAATGTTCCGCCCAGCCAGCGTTTCTTCATATAATACATGCCGCAACGTTCGGCTTCACGCCGGATCGTTTCCTGGGCTTGACGCTTGGTGCCGACAAAAAGCACATGTCCGCCTTTGGTGACCACATCAAGGACAAGACTGTAGGCTTGATACAGTTGACGGAGACTATGTTTCAAGTCAATCAGGTAGATGCCGTTGCGCTGGCTGAAGATGTAACGAGCCATCTTGGGGTTCCAGCGTCGGGTTTGGTGGCCGAAATGAATGCCGGCTTCCAGTAATTCGCGCATTGTAACCAATGCCATAGGGTAATCCTCCATTCGGGTTAAACCTCAGGGCGCCGGCGTGTATTCGGCTCACATTGCCGAACACCCGAATAAATAGCCTGACTGACAGGCATGACATGGCGCCCTTGTGTAATTGGAAAGTGGTATCATAACATGAATAATCGGGATAGTGCAATCTTAGCCTGCTGCCCGCACGACCATTTTTCCGTGACTGTGGCATTAGGAAAGTCCAACGCTTTATTTTGGGGCACAACCGCTTTCTCCGAGTCAAATCGCAACATTAAAGATCGAAGTCTTTTTTCAGGAAAGGGGTGCAATTCGAGTTTGAAGCTGTGCTTGGATTAAAAGTTGCATTTCAAAATCATGATGCTCTATAATCCATTTAATTAGGAAGTCTTAATTTATTTGGGAGTTCCCTTGCCTACTGTCGGTTCGATTCTCAAACACGTTTGAATCAGTTGTTCTGAATTGTTAATGTGATGTACCTACCGTTCAGTAAGTAAAGAAAAGGTGGATGTCGATTATGGACACATTGATTGATAAAATTTTGAAACTTGAAACGGATGCCGACGCCATTGTGGAAAAGGCCCATGAAGATGCCAAAGCCTTGCAAAAGCAAACCGACGCCATTGTCCTTGCCCAGCAACAAGAAATAGCGGCCTCTTTGGACGAACGAGTGGAAGCTTTTCGCAAGGAAGCCTTGGAGCGGTATGAATCGGAGACCCTGCAGCAAAAGGCCGCTGCCGAGAAATCGGTTGGCGCTTTATCGCAAATTTCCGAAGATCTTATTGCTCAGCAACGGGAGAAGATCGTAGCCAAATTTCGTGAGATATAATCATGTCCATTGACACAATGAAAAAAATGACACTTCTTTGTCCCGTCTCCGATACGCAGGAAGTGATGGATAAACTGCACGAGATGGGGGTCATGGAAGTTGTCGATGTATTTGATCGGTATCAAGACGCTGAAGAAAAACTTACCCGCCAAGAAGTGTCTACCGAGAGCTGCGACAGCAATCTGCAGCGCCTGAATTTGATTATCGGCCTTCTCGATAATTTCGCGCCGGTGAAAAAGTCTTTTATCCAAGGTTTGGCTCCCGTTCCGTTGCTCGTCGATCCCGACGAACTCGAAAAGGTTAAAGCGAATTTTGACTTGGATCGGTACTACGAAGAAGCGGAAAAATTAGATAGCAAATATCGTCGTGTCGAACGCAGTTTGAGCGAAGTGGAAAGTCGTCTGAAAGACTTACGTCCTCTAGAAGCACTTCCTTTCCCTGTTGACTCCTTTCATAAAATTAAATCCGTCACATTGCGTTTCGGCAGCATTTCAAAATCTGGACTGGAGTCTCTCCAAGCTGATACCGCTTTGCCGGCATTGGCCGCTTTTGAAGAAGTGAAACGTCTTAAACTTGATCATGGTGGAGACGGCGAGTCCGACACCGATAAACGTTGGATCGTGACCGCCTGTCTCCCGGAATCACAAGACAGTTTCGACCGGTGTTTGGCTGATCATGGTTTCCTCGAAATTACCTTGCCGAATATCAACGGCACCGTTCATGAAATGGTGAAACATCTCAAAGAGGAACGGCACCAACTCCAAGAACGGATTTGTTTTGTCGCCTCGGAAACGGAAGCTTTGGCAGAGCACCGGCACAGCTTTTTGTTGCTCCGTAGTTATTGGGAGGATCGGCGCAAATTAAGTCTTGCTCAGACGCAAAGTGCCGTCGGGAAATGGGTGCAGATGGTGACCGGTTTCATTCGTGAAGTCGATGTACCTTCCGTAGAAAGTATGTTGAAAAGTAATTTTTCCGGCGCGTCTCTTTTTGTAGAGTCCTGTACCGATGAGGACAATCCTCCCGTAAATATTTCCTTGTCGCCTATGATTCGGCCTGCTCAGATGCTTGTTGATCTTTTCGGGCGGCCCGCTTATAATACTTTCGATCCCTCGCCCTTGATTCTGCCTACCTTCCTCATATTCTTCGGCATCTGTTTTGGTGATGTTGCCTATGGAAGCATGTTGGTTTTGCTGAGCCTTTATATCATGCGCAAAACCAAAGCCTATGAAGGGGTCTACAATTTTGCAAGACTTTTATTCTATTCCGGTCTGAGCACGATGTTCTTTGGATTTATACTGGGCTCTTTCTTCGGCGACCTCTACGCAGAAAAATATCTCGGTGAAAATAATTTATTACTTCAGCTTATGACCACTACGCAGATTTTAGATCCCCTCCAAAAACCCATTGTCGCGTTGCTCGCTTCGGTTGCCATCGGTATAGCAAACCAGTTTTATGGTATTGCTTTAAAAATGTATGATGCTTTGCAGCGGGGCGATAAAATCGAAGCCTTCTGCGACGGACTGTTGTGGCTGATTATTTTACCCGGCTTTTCCATTGTGATCGCTAAAATGTTCGCTCCCATCCCGAGCGTAGTATTCAACATTGGCTTGCTTCTCTTTATTGGCGGCGCTCTCGGGCTTATTCTTACACAAGGACGAGATGCCGAGGGCATACCCGCCAAATTAATCACCGGCGTGATCAGCCTCTATGGTATTGTGGGTAGTTATGGGCTTACCGCCTTTATAGGCGATACCATGTCCTATTGCCGGCTCCTCGCCCTGTCGCTGACCACCACCATTGTAGCGTTATCCTTTAATATGATGGCGGATCTGCTCCGTCCCATTCCTTATGTAGGCGCTTTCCTCTTTGTCTTTATTTTGATTGTCGCCCATATCTTTAATTTTTTAATCAACGTGTTGGGTGCCTTTGTGCACTCCATGCGTCTTATCTTCGTTGAGTTTTTCGGACGCTTTTACACAACAGGTTCCAAACCTTTTTCGCCGCTTGGTTTCGATTCCAAAAATGCAATCCTGCATAAGCAACGATAAAAGCTTTGGTTCTTGACTGTGTAAAACTGTTTTCGTGCTGAATATTGGCAACATTAGTAATGGAGAGTAATCATGGATCAAGCATTGGCTGTTGAAATTGGTCGTGGGTTGGCTATCGCGGGAGCAGGGCTTGCCGTCGGCTTGGGATGTTGCGGTTCCGGTAAAGGCATTGGTATTGCCTCACAGGCCGCTGCCGGAGTGATCAGTGAGAAACCGGATCTCTTCGGTCAGTTGTTGGTGATGCTGGCGCTGCCGGGGACGCAAGGCTTTTATGGCTTTATTACGGCGATTATGATTTTTATGCGCACCGGTCTGATTAATGGCGCATGGGAAGCCTCGGTCGCAATGAGTACAGGCGTTGCTCTCTTTTTTGTCGGTTTAGGCGTCGGTGCCGCCCTCTTGGTATCAGCGGTGTGGCAGGGCGAAGCTTCTGCCGCAGGGATCGCCTTGGTCGGTCGCCGTAAAGAAGAGTCCGGACGCGCCTTGTTGTTCCCCGCTATGGTGGAGACCTACGCGGTGGTCGCTTTGTTGGCCGGTATCCTGACCATCATTTGGCTGACCTCGATGGGAGCGAATGGCTGACCTTAACTTGGGATCCGTCCCGGCTGATAGGTATCAGTACAGGTAACGGCCTCACACAGGGAAAGTAATGTCATGGCAATAGAGCAAGTTATACAGGCTGTACAAGCGGCAGCCCAAACGGAAGCGGAAAGCATTCTTGCTGCTGCCCAAAAAGCTGCCGATGAGAAGTTAGCATCGCAGCGGCGCGTGGCGGAACAGGATGCCGAGCGTCGTTATCAAGTGCTGACCCGAAGCATAGAAGAAGAGTTTGCTCGGAAATTAATCCAAGAGCAAGGTGAAGCGAACAAGACGCTTTTAACGCGTAAGAACGCGATTCTTCGTTCTATATTTTCAAATGCACGTGAGCAAATCGTCGCCTTGCCTGCGCAAGAATATGCTTCTATCTTTATGAAATTGTTGAAGGAAACGGTTGGTGAACAAGGGGGCAGCTTGGTTATCCACCCCGATGAACAGCCTGTTTTCGAGTCTTTAGCAGCTGAATTCAATGTCGGCAGAGCCGAGGATTGTCAGGTACGTATTCATACGGAACGGCATCTGGAGGCGCGTGGCGGCTTCATTTTCGTTACAGAAAGCTTTCAGGTTGACCAGAGTCTGGATACCTTGCTGGAAGGTATTGAATATGAATTGGCCCCGGAAATTTCTGCTGCGTTGTTTTCGGAACAAAAATAGTGAGAGGATTCCCGATTGACAACTTTGACAAAAAGTTTGAATAAATGGGGATTCGCCTGCGGGCGTGTCAGCGTTCTTGAAGGACGGCTTACTCCCTTCGAATTCTTCGAATCACTTGCCGGTTTGGAAAAAGCCGAAGACTTGTTCCATCGTCTTCAAGATACGTCCCTCCGTGAACACATGGTTCCCGGAACCCTTTCGTGGGAAGACTGGAGCACGATCTTGGATAGTTATGTCCACGATCAGATTGTATCCCTTCGCAGTAATTCGCCGGAACCGGGAATTGCGGATATATTCACGCTTTCCGACGACTATTTAAATTTGAAGCGCGCTCTGCAAAATCGCGTGGGATATCCCTTTAAAACCAATTTGTTTACAGAAGCACGTCTGACCGAAGTCGCTGCCGGTTCCATACAACTGCTGCCCGATATTATACGGCCGGCTATTGCAACGCTTGCCCTCTTATCGAACAGCGATCCCGAAAGTCAGATGCAAATTGATATCGTTTTAGACGGAGCCTATTTGCGTCATTATTGGTATTTAGTCAGTGACCTAAAGGTTCCGTTAATTTCAGATTGGGTGAAATGCCGTGTGATGGGAAAAGTACTTCTCATTCTTTGGCGCGCGGCACGGATGGGGCATTCGCTGAAATTGTACCAACAACATCTGTTGCCCATTGCTGACCTGGACGGATTGATCACCGACCTATGCGCGAACCCTGATGTCCGTACATGGGGCACGATCATTCCCGGCGATCTGAGTGATTTGTGGGAACAAGCTTTGGAAGCGGAAGAAGAAGAGCAAGTTTCAACCTTTGAATTGTTGTGTGCCAATTATTTAACTGCTCTGGCGCAGCGGACTAAATTGCAGACTGCCGGTCCGGAACGGTTGGCAGGCTATTTGTGGGGGCTGTGGGTGGAAGTATTCAATTTAAAATTATTGATTAGCGGTAAATTGAACAAACTGGATGCCGACCTGCTTAAACGGCGAATACGGAATACTTATGTCTAAGGCTTATGTAGTGGGAGATAAAGCCCAGATACTGGGATTTAAAGGTATTGGATTTGAAGTGATCCATGCGGATGATACGGAGTCATTGACCCGTGCTTTGGGTCAATTAATCCGTGATAATGACGCTAGCATTGTGTTGGTTAGCGAAAATCTCGCCTCGGAAGGTGAAGAGATTATAGCCAATTTTCGTGAGAACAGTCAGGCTATCCTTTCTACCATTCCAACGCATAAGGGCAGCGAACACCTCGGTTTCGCGTCAATACGCCGTATGATTGAGTATTCCATCGGCGTCGATATGTTAGGTAAAGAATAATAGACAAGCGATTGGTTTAGACCAAGTGATAAAACAAGGGTTTTTCTTATGAGCAACGCACAGGGTGAAGTCGTTAAAGTATCCGGTCCACTGGTGGTGGCAAAAGGACTCGCAAACGCACGCATGTATGAAATGGTGCGTGTTGGTGAAGCCCGCCTGTTCGGAGAAATTATTGAGATTCGTGGAGGAGATTGCTCCATCCAAGTGTACGAAGAAACCGAAGGGATCGGACCGGGGCAGCCTGTGTTCCGTACCGATGAGGCACTCAGCGTAGAACTTGGACCCGGTCTGATTCGCTCCATTTATGACGGTGTCCAACGGCCCCTCGATAAACTCAGTGCCGAGTTTGGGGAATACATTGTGCGCGGTGCGGAAAGTCCCGCTCTGGACCGAAGTCTGCAATGGGATTTCCAACCGGCAGCCAAGGTTGGCGACACCGTTGCCCACGGCGATGTGTTGGGTACAGTACAAGAAAGCAAACTTGTATTGCACCGAATCATGGTGCCCTTAGGCGCTGAGGGCGTGATATCAAAAATTGCGCCTGTCACCGGCAATGTGGATACGGTGGTTGCTGTTATCGACACTGCCAACGGCGCCAAAGAGATCAGCATGGTGCAGCGCTGGCCCGTACGGCAGCCCCGCCCGGTCTCCCGTAAACTGCCGCCCCTCGAAACCATGACCACCGGACAGCGTGTGCTGGATATGTTGTTCCCCCTTACCATGGGCGGAACAGCCTGTGTGCCCGGTCCCTTTGGCAGCGGTAAAACAGTCGTACAGCATCAGTTGGCCAAATGGGCGAATGCCGAAATTGTGGTCTATGTAGGTTGTGGTGAACGGGGTAATGAGATGACCGACGTGTTGATGGAGTTCCCCGAATTAAAAGACCCCGAATCGGGCGAGCCCCTCATGGAACGTACCGTGCTCATCGCGAACACGTCAAACATGCCTGTTGCCGCTCGTGAAGCATCCGTATTTACGGGCATCACCATTGCGGAGTATTTCCGTGACATGGGCTATTCTGTGGCGTTGATGGCAGATTCTACGAGCCGTTGGGCGGAAGCGATGCGCGAAATGTCCGGTCGTCTTGAAGAAATGCCGGGCGAAGAGGGATATCCCGCCTATTTGGCTTCCCGTATTGCAAGCTTTTATGAGCGCGCCGGCAGTGTGATTTGCAGCGGCTCCGATGATCGTAAAGGAACCTTGTCTATTATTGGCGCTGTTTCGCCTCCCGGCGGCGACTTTTCCGAACCCGTGGTACAGGCGACTTTGCGTGTGGTTAAGGTGTTCTGGGGATTGGACGACAAACTCGCCTTTGCACGACATTTCCCCGCCATTAACTGGTTGACCTCCTATAGTCTTTATCAGGATGTAATTGATACCCATTGTAATGAACACATCGATGCGAATTGGCAAAATAATCGCCGCAGTGCGATGGGCTTGCTCCAGCGCGAAGCAGAACTGGATGAATTGGTACGCTTGGTGGGTATGGATGCCTTACCGCCCGGCGATCGGCTGGTCATGCAGGTTGCCAAAATGATCCGTGAAGACTTTTTGCATCAGAACGCTTTCGACGACCGGGACACCTACACTTCTCTTAAGAAGCAATTTAAAATGCTAGACCTCATTTTGCATTATTACCAAGAAGCACAGCCTGCATTCCAATCGGGAGTCGTGCTCAATCAATTGTTGGCCTTGCCCGTGCTTGAAGAAATTTCGCGTGCAAAATTGATTGCCGAAAGCGAGCTGGCTCAATTTGATGTGATTAAAGAAACTATTTCAAAAGAAATTGCCGCGCTGTCACGATGATCAGAGCGTGTAATGAACCCTTACTATGAACCTATAAATTGAGGACGTGCCGTGGTTACCAGAGAATATCGTACAGCAAAAGAAATTATCGGACCTCTTGTTTTGGTCGAAGGCGTCGAAGGCGTTACCTTTGGCGAATTGACAGACATTAAAATGGACGATGGTTCGATTCGCCGAGGACGTGTGCTTGAAGTGAACCGGGATAAAGCAGTCGTCCAAATCTTTGAAGGCACCAGTGGTCTTTCCACCGAGAATATGACCATTAAATTTTTGGGCAAAGGCATTGAATTGGGCGTTTCCGGTGATATGCTCGGTCGCGTCTTTGACGGTTTCGGCCGGCCCATTGACGATGGTCCAGAAATTATTCCGGAAAAATGGTTGAACATAAATGGGAATCCCATGAACCCGTACGCGCGGGATTATCCCAACGAATTTATTCAGACCGGTATATCAACCATTGATCTGCTCAACACCTTGGTGCGCGGTCAAAAATTGCCCTTCTTCTCGGCTTCCGGATTGCCACACTCACGCATGGCAGCGCAGGTGGCGCGTCAGGCGAAAGTATTGAAAACCGGTGAAAAGTTCGCCGTTATTTTCGCAGCCATGGGTATCACTTTTGAAGAGTCCTCGTTCTTTGTCGAAGACTTTAGACGTACCGGCGCGCTGGAACGTGCTGTCCTCTTTATGAACCTCGCTGATGACCCGGCTATTGAACGTATTTCTGTGCCTCGTTTAGCGTTGACAACGGCTGAATTCCTCGCTTACGAAAAAGGGATGCACGTTTTAGTGATCCTTACCGATCTCACTAATTACTGTGAAGCCTTACGTGAAATTTCTGCGGCCCGTAAAGAAGTGCCCGGGCGCCGTGGCTATCCGGGATACTTGTATACAGACTTGTCCAGTATCTATGAACGGGCAGGCCGGATTAAGGGCAAGGGCGGATCTATTACCCAATTGCCCGTGTTGACGATGCCCGAAGATGATAAGACGCATCCCATTCCTGACCTTACGGGCTATATTACCGAAGGTCAGATTATCATGAGCAGACCCCTTCATGGACAGGGCATTTATCCGCCTGTGGACGTGTTGCCGTCGCTTTCGCGTCTGAAAGATAAAGGTATCGGTGAGGGCAAGACACGGGATGACCACGCCAACGTGATGAATCAGCTTTACTCTGCCTATGCCCGCGGTAAAAATGCCAAAGAGCTTGCCGTTGTTTTGGGTGAGTCTGCCTTGAGTGAAGTGGATCTCCTGTATGTGAAATTTTCCGATGCCTTCGAAGACCGTTTTATCCGACAAGGAGAAGACGAAAACCGAACGATCGAAGAAAGCCTGACGATTGGTTGGGATTTGTTGGGAATGCTTCCCAAAAGCGAGCTGAAGCGTGTTCGTGAAGAATTTATCGAGCAATACTATCCTGCTAAAGCCTAAGCAGATCACCCAGGAAGGAATATTCAGAAGATGCGTCTTGCTGTAAATCCTACCCGTATGGAAATGTTGAAGTTGCGTAAACGCCTTGCCGTTGCGCAGCGTGGACATAAATTACTCAAAGATAAACTTGACGGGTTAATGAAAGATTTCGGGGAAATTGTCGCCAGCTATAAAGAGTATCGTTTGGCGATCGACAAAGAACTGCCCGAAGTATTGAAACTCTTTGTGCTTGCAGAAGCGACCTCGTCGCGCCTTGTTTTGGAAGATGCTTTGGAAGTAACCCGTCAGGAACTGTTCATCGAAGAGAAGCATAATCGTGTGATGAGTGTGTTGATTCCTCATCTTGATGTTACTTTTGGTAAAAGCTTGGGCGGCTATTCCATGGTTCATACCTCTGCAGAACTGGATAAAGCCATATCTGGACTAAAAAAATTCTTGCCCCGATTACTAAAAATGGCGGAGCTGGAAGAAACAGTTCGGCGCATGTGCCAAGAAATTGAAAAGACCAGAAGGCGCGTGAATGCTTTGGAACATACCATGATCCCTCGGATGCAAGAGACGATCAAGTATATCAACAGCAAACTGGATGAAATGGAACGATCCACCACGAGTCGGCTGATGAAGATTAAAGAACAGCGTTTGGCACTGGACAATCAATAAGAGTCTATACCCTTCATGCGTAGTTGAATGCTGTGGAGAGCTGTTCACACAGAGGTGGTTTTAAGGAATATTTGGCATTGACCGATGCTTCTCCTTTTGACATCAGGTCTCTGTTAATGGTATAAAAGAAGTCCTGCACTATTTTAGGCGTTTCTGCGAATCATCTTTTCGATTCAAATAAAAAACGTACTGCCCACTTTTTTCGGAATCAATATCAGGATATTGTGCCTATGCTTATCGGTAGTCAATCTACTAGTACGCTTATGGATGTCTTCCGTATCGGTATGACCGAAGTCATACGTGCCACCGGATTACCTCAAGAAGCGACATTTATCGCCAATAATTGTAAATTGATCGCTAAAGGAAAAGACCTCGCCAACCGCATTGATTCGCTGAGGATTCTTTTCACACCGCGCGAAGGTGTTGATCCCAAAGAGATAGAAAATGCTATCAGTGAGGCTCGCCTTGGAACGCTTTTCAAGTTTGAAGATAATCTTGTCAAAATTACGATTCCTCCTTTTGAATGGCGGCAGCTGCCCGTATTAGCGCCCTTAGACGGTATTGTTGATAAATATGTTGCCACGAGCCTGCGTTCTGAAACGTGGGAGCTCCAAGTCGCGAAGTATGTCGATCACGGCTTTAATATCAACGTGTTGATTGAGCGGATGAAAGCGCGCAACGCTTCTGACCTTCATCTGCGTGCCGGTAACCGGCCTTTTATTCGTGTTGACAACGATCTGGAACCCCTCGAAGATATGCCGATCATTTCCAAAGAAGACATGACCTTGTTCATGATTCAGCTTGGCGGAGAATCGGAGCTGCGCTTGCTCGAAACGGAACGGGAATCCAGCTTTCAATACCACGCCGCAGGCATTGGATATCTTCGTTGCAGTGGTTATATCAAAAGCAGCGCTATGGCGCTTGCATTGCGCTTGATTCCTGAATCGCCCTTGCCTTTTGAAGCCCTTAATATTCCTGATGTGGTTAAACGAGTTTGTCATAAGCACAGAGGGCTCTTTTTGGTTTGTGGTGTGACGGGCAGCGGTAAATCAACAACCCTTGCCGCCATGATTGACTATATCAATGAGCGGCGCCGCAGCCATATCATTACTATTGAAGACCCTGTCGAATACGTGTATACCGACAAAAAAAGCATTATCTCGCAGCGTCAAGTTGGACGGGATACCCACTCCTTTGGCAACGCGCTTCGCGGCTCATTGCGTGAAGACCCGGATGTCATTCTGGTCGGTGAAATGCGCGACATGGAAACCATTCGTGCCGGGTTGAGTGCCGCGGAAACAGGTCACCTTGTTTTCAGTACACTGCACACCACAACCGCTGTGGATACGATTAACCGCATGATTAGTTACTTCCCGCAAAATGAACGTGACTTGATCCGGCAGGAAATCGCGTTTACCTTGCAAGGTGTGGTCTGTCAGCGCTTGTTGAAAAAAGTTGGCGGCGGTCGTATTCCCGCTGTAGAAATTCTGTTGGGCGGTATGCCTATTGTCCGTGATGCCATCCTTGATGGCGATTTAGACAAACTTCATGGTATCATTGAAGTAGATAGTGACATGCGCAGTTTTGATCAATATGCTGTTGAGTTGTATCAAAAGGGGCTTGTTAATAAGGAAGAGGCAATCAGCGCATGTAGTAACGAAGAGGGATTTCAGCGTATTATTTCCGGCATTAAATCGTCAGAAGGGCGTAGATTGCTTAAGTAGCGGATTGCCCCTACACCATGTATGCCTCTTTATACTCTTGTCAGCATAGACTGTGATATACGATTTGTTAACAGTCCGATTCGACGGTCTCAATACCTTGGGGGAATCGGAACTTTGTTTCTCCCTATGGAATGCCAGACATAAATTGACGCAGCATTTACTTTCCATGCAATCATTATGAACACATCATTTTATCTTATCGACGCAATGGCTTTTGCCTTTCGTGCTTTTCATGCCATTAGTGCCAATCTAACGGACAATCAGCAACGACCTACAAACGCCATATTTGGCTTTACGCGGATCCTTCTCAAGATACTCAAGGAACAAAAGCCCGATTATATTGCTGTTGTTTTTGACGCTCCCGGAAAAACATTTCGTCATGAGTTATATCCGGAATACAAAGCGAACCGTGCTGCCGCGGCACCGGAGTTTATCGAACAAATCCCACGGATGCATGATGTGGTCCGTGCCATGAATCTTCCCTTAACCCTTGTGCCCGGCGTAGAGGCAGACGATGCGATTGGCACGCTGGCTCGGGCCGCTGAAAAACAAGGTCATGACGTGGTCATTGTAAGCGGCGACAAAGATTTGCTGCAATTGGTGAGCGACAAGGTTCATATGATGGATCCGGGCAAAACCAAGGGGCCGGAAAAATGGACACCTGCGGAAGTGGAGGAGCGCTTCGGCGTGGGGCCAAAATATGTGCCTGATGCCTTGGCATTGATTGGTGACAGCGCCGACAACATTCCTGGTGTGCGTCTAATCGGCCCTATGAAAGCGAAGAAGCTCTTGTCCGAATACGGAACACTAGAAGAACTTTATGCTCATGTGGAGGAACAGAAGGGGAAACAACGGGATTACCTAATCGAAGATCGAGAACAGGCCTTTTTCGCGCGCACCTTGATCACGGTTAAGACCGATGTCGAAATGGATACCGATCTCGACGCCTATCAACGCCAAGCTTGGGATTTGGACATTTTAGCCGCGTGTTTTACGGAACTCGGTTTTCATTCTATCCTCGAAGAAATTAGCAGTAACAAATCCGAAACTGAGCCTCCCCAAAACTACAGCCTGATCCACAACCGCAAAGAACTGAGGGGTCTCGTCGAAAAACTTTCCCAATGCGACGTCTTCGCTTTGGATACCGAAACAACCCATGTGCATCCCATGCTTGCTGATTTGGTGGGTATTTCGCTTTCTATGGAAGCGGGAACCGCTTTTTATATTCCGGTGAATCATGGAAACGGGGATCTTGAAAGTCTGATGACCGACACCGACGATCCGGAAGTTTCCGTAACCTTGCAAGATGTGTTGGATCTATTAAAGCCCCTATTCGAAAATCCCGCCATTGGGAAAATAGGGCACAATATTAAGTACGATATGATTGTGTTGAAACGCAGTGGTATCGATTTACAAGGGGTCACCATGGACACCATGCTTGCCTCTTATTTGACTGAGCCCTCCCGATTAAGGCACAATTTAGACGAGTTAAGCCTTCATCACCTCAATCATAAAGCGATTCCCATTTCTGATTTACTTGGCAAGGGAGCGCAAGCCCGCACCTTTGATCAAATCCCTCTGAATCAGGCCGTTGAATACGCTTGTGAAGATGCAGACCTTTCACTTCGACTGGAACATGTGTTCCGCCCCCGTCTTTCTGAACTGGGGCTCAATGGGTTGTTAAACGAGATCGAAATTCCCCTCATCTACGTGCTTGCCGGTATGGAGATGCAGGGTATTTCCATTGACGTTAATCTCTTTAACAGGCTGCACCGGGAACTGGTCGAAAATTTATCGACACTTGAATCTAAAATACATGATCTGGCGGGAGAAGCTTTTAATATTAATTCGCCCAAACAGCTGCAGCATATTTTGTACGAGAAAATTGGGCTGACGCCGTTGCGAAAAAATAAAAGCGGTTATTCCACCGATGTGGATTCGTTGGAGGCGCTGGCAAGTGAGCATCCCCTTCCCGAGGCGGTTCTGGAATACAGAAGCCTCGAAAAGCTGCGCGGTACCTATGTGGAAGCCTTACCAAAATTGGTGAACCCGCAAACGGGACGTATTCATACCTCTTTCAACCAAGCCGTTGCGGCAACGGGCCGATTGTCCAGCAGTACACCGAATCTCCAAAACATTCCAACGCGAACAGATCTGGGCAAGCAAATCAGGGAAGGCTTTATTGCGAGCAGCCCCACGAAGCGGCTCATATCAGCGGATTACTCACAAATTGAATTGCGTATTTTGGCGCATTTGACGGGTGATGAAACCTTGCGCACTGCTTTCGCCTCTGATGCCGATATTCATAAAGAGACTGCGGCACGTATTTTTAATGTTGCGCCCGAAGCAGTGACTGCGGACATGCGCCGACAAGCGAAGGCCGTTAATTTCGGGGTTATCTATGGTATGGGGGATTTTAGCTTAGCAAAAAATACGGGATTAGACCGAAATCAGGCCAGAGCTTTTATCCAGCAATATTTTGATACCTATCCCGGCGTGGCGAAATGGCTTGAAGAAGTCAAAGAACTTTGCCGAAAACAAGGCTATGTGACAACACTGATGAATAGACGTCGATACATTCCCGATATCAATAGTACCCGCTCAATGGCCCGTGCCGCCGCAGAACGGGTGGCAATCAATACACCGGTGCAAGGTTCGGCAGCGGACATTATCAAGATTGCCATGGTTCGGATGTACCAAGCTTTACAAGCCTATCCTGCGCAAATGTTGGTACAGGTTCATGATGAATTGGTCGTGGAATCTGAAGAGGCATGCGCGGAAGAGGTGGCAGCATTAATGCGCTCAATTATGTGCAGTGCTGTGGAATTATCTGTGCCGCTCAAAGTGGATACGGGCATTGGATTCAATTGGGCAGAGATACACTGAGGAACGATTCCTCTTACCATAAACAGTAGTTACGATATTTAGTTTTGAAAATGATAATGATTGCATTTCAAGGAAATAGCAAGGAAAGGATTGTATATGCCTGAACATACTGCTTCAGACACACCTCGTAGTCATCGCCCTGGAAATCCCAAACGAAAAGGACCCTCTACTTCTCGTAATCCGCAAGGAAAATCAGGTAAACCAAGGCACGGCGGACAAGGTCATTCTCAGCGTCGTCCTGCAATCTTGGATGTGGCGAATGAGCCTATGCCGGAACCCGGTGATGGTCCGGAAATTGCCATAAAAGATATGAAAGCCATGACCATGCGGCAACTGAATGATCTTGCCGAACAGCTGGGACTGCGCGAATATGGGGGCCTTAAAAAGCAGGACCTTATTTTCAGGTTGTTGCAGGCGAGCATCGAAAAGTCAGGTTCTGCTTATGGTGAGGGCACCCTTGAAATCTTAACCGATGGTTTCGGTTTCCTTCGTTCGCCGGACTATTCCTATTTGCCCGGTCCGGATGATATCTATGTGTCCCCCTCGCAAATACGCAAATTTGGTCTTCGTACAGGAGACAGCGTAACCGGTCATGTGCGCCCGCCGAAAAGCGGGGAACGGTATTTCGCATTGCTTAAAGTGGAATCGGTCAATGGCGAAAGCCCCGACGAGGCGTATAAACGCATCAACTTTGATAATCTGACCCCCCTCCATCCTGATAAGCGCCTGCGCTTGGAAACGACACAAGACGAAATCGCAATGCGGATCATGGATTTGATTTCGCCCATAGGCAAGGGACAGCGCGGTTTAATTGTTGCCGCGCCCTTTACCGGTAAGACCGTATTGCTTCAAAAAATTGCCAATAGCATTGTCGTCAACCATCCGGAAACAACAGTCATTGTGTTGCTCATTGATGAGCGCCCCGAGGAAGTTACAGACATGCAGCGTTCTGTACAAGGGGAAGTCATCGCGTCTACATTCGATGAGCCGCCCGAACGGCACGTACAAGTTGCTGAAATGGTACTCAACAAGGCCAAACGCTTGGTAGAACACAAACGGGATGTCATTATCCTTCTTGACTCTATTACGCGCCTTGCCCGCGCTTACAACGTCATTGTCCCCGCTAGCGGAAAAGTATTGTCCGGTGGTGTCGATTCTAATGCCTTGCAGCGGCCGAAGCGCTTCTTTGGCGCGGCGCGCAATATCGAAGAGGGCGGCAGCTTGACCATCCTTGCCACGGCTTTGATCGAAACAGGAAGCCGCATGGACGATGTCATTTTTGAGGAATTCAAAGGCACGGGCAATATGGAGCTCCATTTGGATCGTCGTCTCATGGAAAAACGTGTCTTCCCCGCCATTGATGTCAACAAGTCGCGTACCCGTAAAGAAGAATTGTTGATTACGCAAGAAGAATTGGAACGGATCTGGCTGCTCTTTAGAGTGTTGAGTTCCTTGGAATCCACCGAAGCGGCAGACCTGCTTATTGGAAAGCTCAAGAAAACAAAATCCAATGAAGATTTCTTGGCCTCCATACAAAAAATGTAAGAGCGCTTTGGCGCGGAAAGCGAAAGCGAGACAGCCTTCGGGCGTGAATGGAAGCATCGCGGTTAAGGTGGGATGCTTCCGAGTGAGACAATCATGGAAACTTGGCATAAGAGCGATATTCTTTTTGACGGGAAAGTGTTTCGCCTTCGTGTAGGTTCAGTACTGCTGGATACGGGAGAAACAGCCTACAGAGAGGTGGTCGAACATCCCGGCGGTGTTTGTGTGCTGCCCTATACCGGAAAAGAGTTCATCCTGCTCCGTCAGTTTCGGATTGCCCACAATAGAGTTCTTATTGAGGCTCCTGCCGGAAAACTTGAACCCGATGAAACGCCTGAGGAATGTGGGCGCAAAGAGTTGCGGGAAGAAACGGGTTTTGTAGCCGACCAATTCATATCATTGGGGCAGGTGCTGCCCTCCGTGGGGTTCTGCAATGAAATCATCCACCTCTTTCTGGCAAAAGGGCTGCGCCACGTGGGAGCCGAACTCGAACCGGAAGAGCGTATCGAAACCTTCACAATGACCGTGGAAGAGGCACGCGAACAAATGGCGGGGATTGGGTTTGAGGACGCCAAGACCCATGTGATTGTTCACCGTGCTTTAAATTATTTAGAGCCGACCCTAAGCGCTTAACCTGAGCGATTAATACCGGCGCAAAATAAACTCCTTTTCGCTTGTCTACTATTCTTTGGGGAAAACACTATTCGTGTAGGACTGTAGAAAAATATTTTTAAATAATCTAGAGCTTTGTGATATAAGGTTTAAAGATAGGTTCTTGTTATAAAGTTGAACTGAGATAGCCTAGAAGATGGGCGGAAAGAATGGGGGGCATATGTCAAGAGATTCAACAACCTTTAGCTTGCCTTATTTCAAAGAAGACGTATTAGAACTTGCCTGCCAAATTGCAGTTAACCATGACTTTGCAATTACAAGCTTAAACGAGTCGGGGTTTACAGCAAAAGAAGCTTTTACAATGGGGTTTACCTGGCCGGTTACACTTGAGGCACGATTCAAAAATGAGGGAGGCGGCACAAGAGTCACGTTAAACGGGTCAAACTTCGGGTTGGGACCGGTCCAAATGAATCATGTTCAACGGTGCATGACTAAGGTCAAAAACGAATTAGTTAACTCCGTAGGCGCCATGTTAATTCAAGAGGTCGTATATCCGGAATTTCCTTTAGAAGAAGATGAAATGACGATGCCGCTACGAACGAATGGTTATTATTCCACACAAGAGGATTATAGTTTGAAGGAAAAATATTCATCATTTCTCAACGAGTTATCGTCAGATCAGGTAAGAATTGTCGGTTACAGTATTGGTGCTATAGTCGGGGCCATCGTTATATACAAATATGCACAACTCTTTTTTGGTATCAGTCTCCTCATTTGTATAGCTTGGACATTAGAGATGCTCGGCTTCATCAAAGTGGCGAAATGGAGTATTTTTGGACGACTTAAACAAAAATCAAAAACGGGCTATGAGGCTTTGGGAATCATCTCGTATATCGTTTTGGTGATTTCTTTTATCTTCCTAAAAGTATTGTAAGGCTATGGGAAAGAGGGTGAGTCCGCACAAACAGGGCGTGGCGTCGTGGCGCTTCCCAGGGAAGCCGCAATTCTGCAGCTGTGATATACTAGCGGAAATCCTCTCTTTATCAATCAAAGCTTAGCCCATCATGAAAATTTGTTTGCTCAATGTACTGCACGACGGCCGCGACAAACGGATGTACTATAAACTTGCCCGAAGTCTTGCCGAAGCCGGTCATGAAATCATTTCTATCGCTCCCCTTTCAAATGCTTCTCTAGGGCAGACGGATTGGGTGCAATTTATAACCGTGCCGCCGGTGAATCGTTTTTTGGACCGCTTTATCACCATCTTTCGATTAATAAGACTGGGGCGGAAGCAGCGTGCCCAGATCTATATTGCTCCCGAACCCGAGTCGTGGATGGCTGCCTTATGCATCAAAATGCTGAGCAGAACGAAGGTCGTGCTGGACATGCATGAACATATCCCCAGCGAATTTTCCAAATTCTTTCCTTCCTTTTTTCGAAAAGCCATTGAACAGCTTTGCATCGCTTTCATGCGTTTCTGTGCGCGCTTTACCGACCTCATTATCTTGACGCGGGATAGTTTTGATGTCTTTTGGCAAGGGTTGAAAACACCCCGTGTAACCGTCATCAACACGAATCATTTGCAGCCTTTATGCAGAGATATTCCGGAAGAACTGAGCGCCGAATTCGCAGGAACGCCAACCCTGATCCATCAAGGAATCTTCGGCGATATTCGCGGCTCTTACCAGTTATTGGCGGCCATGAAAATCGTGCGGGAACAGCTTCCCGATGCGCGCTGTATCGTGTTGGGAGATTATGTCTATGGAGATAAAGAGGCTTTTCAAAACGCCATTATTTCAGAAGGCCTTGAACACGCCCTTATCATGATTGATCGGGTTCCTTTTGAGCAGGTTCCCGCTTACATAGCCGTGTCGCAAGTGGGACTGATCCTTTTTCAGCCCGGCCTGCCCAATCATAAGCTTGCCATGCCTCATAAACTGTTTGATTATATGCGTGAAGCGAAAGCGGTAATCGTCCCCGATTTTTCTGTAGAGATCGCCCATATCGTAGCCGAGTCAGACTGTGGTTTGCTCGTTGACAGCACGAGCCCCGAGCGTATCGCGGACGCCATGCTTTACTTGTTGCAGAATCCTGATAAAGCCGAAGAATTGGGTCACAATGGGCGCGTGGCAGTGGAAAATAAATATAATTGGCAGGAAGATGAACGTCGTTTACTCCAAGCCATCGGGCGTTTAGGATAGCTATGGGTGGAATTGCCGGCATAGTGGGTCATCCCCAATTAGATCTGGTTCATGCCATGACCGATAGTCTTGCCCATCGGGGTCCTGATGGGCAGGGATTTTTCTATGATGCCGATGTGGCGTTGGGCTATAGGCACCTTGACACGGGAAAAGCTGCGTTTTACGATTCCGACCGTAGTTCAAAGGAAAATCGTTTCCTCATCGTTTTCAGCGGCTTTCTGGTTAACCTGCCGGATATACGCAAAGATCTTGAAAGGGCAGGCGTTGTTATTGAAGGGGATACTGTGTCGGACATCCTCTGTGCCGCCTATAAACATTGGCGTGAAGATTGCCTATGTCATTTTCGGGGGATGTTCAGTATCGCGCTGTGGGATCGTCTGGAACAACAACTTTTCTTGGCACGGGACCAAATTGGCACGCAGCCCCTTTATTACGCACGGGCAAAGAACGGTATATTATTTGCCTCAGAAATAAAAGCCTTGCTGTTGTGCCCGGACATAGACACCGACCTTGATTTGGAAAGTCTTGACGATTACCTGACTTACCTCTATACGGTGCCGCCAAGAACCTTGTTTCGAGGAATTTCTCAGTTACCGCCAGGCCATTCACTTTTGTGGCAAAAAGGGGAGTTTACAGTACATCGATATTGGAAACCTCCCTGTAAAATTACCGATGTTCAACGATCCGAGGACGAACTCGTTGAGGAGATTGATGAGCGCTTGAGTCGACTCATTCGCTTGTACGGCATCGCTTCTAAACCTGTGGGTGCTTTCCTGAGCGGAGGATTGGATTCAGCCGCCATTACCCATTATCTGAGGGGAGATCACAGCGATTTAAAGACCTTTACGTTGGGCTTTGGCGCTGAAGGTGATGCCTATGACGAACGGGAAGAGGCGCGCAAACTTGCCGCATTCATGGGGACCGATCATCATGAGATTCAGGTAAGTTCATCCCTAGCCGATTTGTTGCCAAGTATGGTCGATCACTTTGACGAAGCTTTCGGTAATCCTACGGCCTTGTTAAGCTGGAGGATTAGCGCGTATGCTCGACAACATTGCTCGGTAATTTTATCCGGGGACGGCGGCGATGAGGCATTCGGCGGATATCCCCGCTATCAAGGCATGTTGTGGTTACAATATTACCGCCGTATTCCTCTGTGGCTCCGTGAAAAAATAATGTATCCCGTTGCCCAACGGCTGCCGGAAAGTGTCTCGGGATTTCACGCGCTCCGCCGTATTCGGCAATTCACAAGCAATACCCGCTTGGGTCCCATCGACAGCTACGCACGCTGGGTCGGTTGTTATACTCCTTCGGAGCGACAATCCCTCTACAGCGAGACCTTGAGCAATGCCTTAGCCGGCAGAGATGCTTATACGTACCTCAGAGATCTCGCACAAGGCTGCGACTGCGAAGATTTGTGTACAACGATCATGGCTGTTGACGCCCTGTCTTTTTTACCCAACAACGTGTTGCAATATGGCGATCGAATGAGCAGAGCCCATTCTCTGGAAGTGCGCAGTCCCTTGGCCGACCCGGAATTCCTTTCTTTTATGCTCACGATACCGACGGCTTTCAAACTCAAAAAAGGAAAAGACAAATATTTGCTGCGCAAGTTGATGTCCGGCTATCTTCCTCCTGAGGCGGCCAAGGGCGTCAAAAAAGGATTTAATCCGCCTATGGGCTTTTGGTTGAATGAGGGCTTGCGTGCTTTGGTAGATCAATTTTTGGCACCGGAGAAGTTGAGAAGGGCAGGGCTCTTTAATCCTTCCTATGTGCAAAAGATGTTGGAAGACCATCGCAACAACAAAAAGGACAACACCTGGCATTTATGGGCGCTCATTGTATTTGAACAGTGGCGTCAACGCTATCTTAAGTGATTTTTTCGGCGGGCGGTGGTTTTGAGCAGCGCGAATACAGTTTCACTGCCCTTCCCTATGCCTCTGTCTTTTTCGTGTTCAGTATAGAACGTGATACACTTAATTCCCGGGAGGTGACGCTTTGTGATACCCACAGGCCTCAGCTCCTTTTCAGTGCTACAAAATGGAGTTTACGGATGCACGATGTTACCGTTTTAACCTTGGTTCCACCTGACTTTGACCGCTTGCCCAAATGCTTGGAAAGTGTAGCATGGGCTGATCAACGCTTGTGCGTTGTTGATGCGCGCGCGCCTGAGGAAGCTATTGAAGCGGCACGCGCCTATACCGATCAAGTCGTGGTTCATCCTTATGAAAACGCAGCGGCACAACGAAATTGGGCCTTGCCCCAAATCACGACAGAGTGGGTGCTCGTGCTGGATGCGGACGAGTGGGTTTCCGATGCGCTGGCCGAAGGGATCCGTGAAATTATTCAGCGTGACGGTGGACCTGAGGGCTATCAAATTTGGCGTCAATCCTATTTTATGGGAAAGTTGATCCGTCATTGTGGCTGGCATCGCGATTACAATCTTCGTTTGTTTAGAACTGCCAAAGGGAAATATTTAGATAGGCGGGTACACTCGAAAGTGATTGTAGATGGGGAAGTGGGCACCATCAAACTGCCTATGTACCACAATACCTATCGGGACTTTGATGAATACTTTGCGACTATGCAGCGATTTACAACTTGGGGCGCACAGGATGCTTATGACCGGGGCAAACGCAGCCGCCTGAGAGACCTGATCTTTAGACCGGGTATCCGTTTCTTGAAGATGTACCTTTTAGATCATGGATTTTTAGACGGTTATCATGGTGCAGTGCTCTGCGGTTTATCTGCCTGTTCCGTATTTACAAAGTATGCGAAACTTTGGAAATTACACCATGATAGTACGGCTGATCAGAAATCAGCGTTATAGTTGAACGGAAGAATTATTACGGTTACAATAACTACACCAATAATGTGGTTCTGTTGAATCCATAAAAACGGGTATTTTTCGTTGCCCAACTCACAGGAGTATTGTTATGAAGGGCTTGTCCTTTGAGAATTTTATTAAACATCCATCCAACCAAAAAGCCTTTGACATCTGTTCTCAACTCGCACGCTTCGAGGGAGAACGGCGGTCTCCTGTTGTTTTGCTTGGTGAGAAGGGCGCCGGTAAAAGTCATTTACTCTGGGGGCTGGTGAATTATTATCGCAGCAATAAAACGCGGGTTGGTGTCGCCCTTATCTCACCGACCAACTTCCCTGCAAAAATTAAAAAGCTAGCCGTGGATCCTGCGAAATTGACTACGAGCAGACCGATTGTCATATTGGTGGACGATCTGAATCTCTTTTCCGAAGAAGACTTGGATGATCTCGAAAAGGTGCTCTATGTAGTTGATGAACACGGTCATACCATTGTGCTGACCACGCAAATCCATCCCAATATCATGACCGGACTCAGCGGCAAATTAAAATCCTTTTTGAGCGGTGGTTTGATAATTGGGCTCAAAGCCCTTCCCAAATCAGAAGATACATTAATTCCTGAAGCAGCATTACAGGAAATCATGAAGCTGAAGCAGAAGATTGCGGAACTGGAAGAAGAACGCTCTCTTGATGTCGTGGCGGGCGATGGCGCTTCGGCGGCGCCCGATAAGGCTGCAGATGGCCCGTCGGAAGAAGAGCTTGCCGCTTGGGAACAAGAGGTGAACGAACTGACGGCGCGCTTCGAAAAACAAAAACAACAAGCGGAAGAACAATTCGGTACGCTCGCCGCTGCTGTAGATCAGCTGGAACAGGAAATCAGTGCCGATTTTGATCTTAAAGCAGCGATCTCTCTAATCAACGAGAAGCATAATCAAGAATGCACGGAGGAATTGAAAGCTGCGAAACAAATGATTGTTGTTAAAGAAGAAGAGATACGGGAATTGCGTACGTCAATGGCAGAATTAGCGAAAGATGCCGAAAAACTCGCCAAGACCAGCCGCGCCAAAAAATTGTTTAAAGATCCCAAGGCAACCCTAGGCCTTATTGTGGATCAGCTCCAAATTCTCGGTCGTGATCCTGCCGATCCTACGAAAGAAGATTTACCGCCATTACAGGACACCTTAGAAAGCAGCTCCGATGCCTTTGGGCCGGAACCGGATGGAATAGATTTTTTGACAACGCCGAATTTTGAAGGAGATCATGACCTTTGAAAAACTACAATGATCTCGCCGAAAATATCCTTCAACTCTTTTGGCGAATACACTGTTTAGATCTGATCCCTCGAGCCGGTTTTTTGTTGCGTGGTGTACCCAATCCCGAATCTGTCTCTGCACACAGCCATTTTCTTGCCACACTGACCTTGATCTTTGTGCGTGAGGAGCCGGAACGTTATGATCAAGCAAAAGCTTTAGCCATGGCGCTCGTTCATGATCTGGCGGAATCGCAGCTCATGGATATTCCCATGCCCGTGGCAAATGCATGGTTGGGAGACGCAAAAGATAAAGCGGAAGAGGGCGTATTCAACGAACTCTTTAAAGCCTTTCCTGATTATTACAGTGCGTTGCACGACGAATTCCAACAGGGAGAATCCAATGAAGCGCAGTTGTTGCGTGCCCTCGATAAAGCGCAGATGATGATTAAAGTCCTCTATTATGAGAAACAAAATCGCGGCTGTTTAGAAGAGTTTTGGCAAAAACCCGGAAACTTTAACGACATGGACATACCCCTGGTATCAGCCCTCTTTGATCTGATCTGTAAAAAGGCGGGAAAAAAACGCCCTGTCTAAATCGAAAAGCCTTTTGGGATGTATAGGTCTGTCGACACCGCTTCCGGCTACTCAGTACTTCCAATAAATCCTGCAATTGCACTCAGACCAGACCACGCCTTGCTTTACGCTTTCATAAAAGAGCGATGCGACGCCGCTTTGCTTTGCCGTATTTTTGCCCCTCCTTTTTTTTGGGTTCTTCTCATTGCAGATAAATTCTTGACATTTGAGGGAAAATTGACTAAACTATAGGATACTTGGTGCAATAGATTGGTTTGGATAACCGTAATAAAGCATCGTTTCCATCTATGATGGTACTGTAAGGAAGGATTAGGAACCATTATGAAACACTTAAAAACAGTGACACTCTCCCCGGTGGCGAAGGCGGCAAAATGGCAGGATAATGTTTGCATCATTGCGCAAACACTCAACACCATTTTGGGTTTTTTTGGCGGCTCCTCTCCGCTTCTCAATTTTCTGGATGATAAATGCACAATACCCACAGCCAATAACTAAGGATGCCCTGGCTTTCGCGGATTAGTTCTGTGGCGAATTGTGCATGGTATTTTCTAATTTAATTCGAGATGATGTTCAAAAGGAATCAATAGCGCCGACAGGAACAGATCATGTGTATGGACACATGTATTTGTTGGAACTGTAACGGCATACTATGAGGTTGACACAGATGGGTACAATGAAACATATTGGCCAAGTGGTCGTGCTGGTCTGCATACTTGCAATGGGTCTTAACGGATGTTCTCCAATTGTCTTTATCCCGGATCCTGCGTTGAAATCAGTGATTCAGGCAGAATTGGGTAAACCCTTGTCTTTGTTTCTTACGCAGACAGATCTCGCTAAGATTACGGAATTAAACGGTTCCGGCTATAACATTGACAGCTTGGAAGGGCTGCAATTTTGCAACAATCTACGCAAAATTAATCTGAGCGATAATCGTATCTCCAGTATGGGGGCCCTTGCCGGATTGACTAAGCTGACCTATCTCAATCTTAGTGGAAACGAAATTACCGATATTGAGCCCGTGTCAGGCATGTTGTCCCTAGACTATCTCAATCTTGGCGGGTCTGGCAATGCCATTATCGATTGGCGATATCTGCAGGACAATGTGTTGAACGGCGGATTAAAGGCGGGTTCCGTTGTCGTGTTGCCTTATGTCCACACCATGAGCAGCACGGGTAATCCCTATCCTAGTTTTCTGGGAGCCTACACCGCTATGGTAGACGCAGGTGTAATCCTCGAATTTTTAAATGATTAAACGCGTTTATAAAAAGTTTTATCCTATTCAGGACATTGGAAAAGTTATTTGGTGGTTCGCTTTGCCCGGGACGTTTTTACACGCCACAGGGCAATACAACACTGAGGCGCTACGATGAGAACAATACTCTGCAGGACGGCGATACTGCTCTTTGTGTTTGGAAGCGGTATATTTCTCGCCGGTTGTTTTGAAAATGCAAAATTAGAAACCGCTCCTGCGTCAATCGCGTTTAGCTCGGGACAATTGGAAAGACGGCTTACACTCAGCAATTCAGGCGCACGAGCCTTTGACTGGTCACTGGATACGCTCGTCCGTGATTCAGAGGATGATCCTTGGCGTGAAGAATCACTGGACTGGCTCATCCCTTCCAAATCGAGCGGTACACTGAAGCCGGGTGTAGAAAATCTTACGCTAAGTATTGATCCCATGGAAATGCTTCCCGGCGTTTACCGTTTTTTCGCCGCACGTATCACAGCGCCGGGGGGGGAGCGCATTGTGCCTATCTCTGTGGAGGCGGCTTCGCTCCTTATCGTGGAACCTGCAGTAATACAATTGGACTCTAACCGCCGTTCCGCGTCCTTTGAAATCAGAAACACCAGCGAAATAACCCTTCACTGGGAAGCCCGCTATTTCGATGGAAAGGATCCCGCCAACAGCGTGGATCAGCTGCCCGATGACTTGGTATTAACACCCGACACCGGCAGCTTGTCTGGCAACAGCAGCGTCTCTGTGGAAGTTTCCTGGACAGAGCCCAGAGAAGATTTCGGATTATTGATTTCGAGTCCGGAAATTCCAGGACATGAGGCGGTGGTTCTATTCCGCTTCGGATACACCTCCGCCAACCTCGATGTAAGCCCGCAGCAGTTGACCCTATTTTTCAGCCGTCCTCCTTCGGGCAGCGGGCACTTGGATCTTGCTCAATCTGCTTCTTTGTTGACGTTGCGCAATACGGGCACAGAAAATCTGAGCTGGACGATTAGCGCTGTTGCTTTAGAAGAATCGGATACCGAGGTCGGGCCGGTTATTGCCGTCACGCCGTCGGCAGGTCTCTTGATTGCCGGCGCTTCCGAAGAAGTAGAAGTGCAGGTCGTGAATCCGGGTGCCGCCATACCGGGCGCGGGCAATTATGAGTTGGTGATTCATTTAACTGCTTACAATGAAGATATCACGGTGCCGCTTCGCTTGGAAGCACGGGCTTTACCCGAGATTATGGCATCTGATCCCCCGAATCCGAACTTGTCGCGCCCTGAATCCAATCCTGTGCACTTTTTAGATTTCGGGCTTACGGAGATTCAAAAAGAATTTTATGTCCTCAATGCGGGCCCGCGTGATTCAGACCTCTTCTTTAAAATTGTGCATGATGACCTGGATGTGGACAGACCCCTTATCAAAGAGGTTGCGCCCTTGTCCGGAAATACGAACACCCGTCCCGGGAATGTATTTTTCCTGCCCGGCAGTAATGACATGGTAGATGCTGCATCTGTTTTGGTCACTGTTGATCGTGCTGCTATGACCGAGGATGTGGAATATCGCGATCTGTATATTGAGGCGTGGAATAAGGACGGAACGGAAGCGATTGCCGGTGTGGAGCCTTGGAAAATTGAACTTCGTGTTGAGCGTCCGCCCATGACGATTGAAGGCGCAATCAACCGAGGCAGACCGCCTTTTCTCATGCGTTTTGTATTCTTATTGCGGGATACCTTGGGACAAGTTATCCCAACGCAAAGTGTAGAAGATCGGGCACGGCTTCGTTTTGAAATCTTTGAGGACGAGGTGCCGCTGGATTTAAATGAAACCACCATGCAGATCACCGGCCCCGAATCCCTCACGGCGAATATCGTTCTTCTTTTGGATTACTCGGGCAGTATGTACTATGCCGGCACGGAATCGAGCCGAAATCCCAAGAAGCCGGGCGAGGTGTTGAAAGAGCTGCGTCAGGCAACGGCGCAATTCTTGGACGATTTACCGCCAACGTGGCGTGTTGCCCTCATGTGCCACTACGACCGACAATCAGCGAACCGTTTGATCTATCCTTTCTCGTCCGACAGAGAAGCCTTGAAAACGGCCTTGTTTGATTTTGAGGTTCCCGCGTCCCTTCATGGCACCTCGGATATTTGGAATGCCGTGGAAGACGCTATGAAACGGACCGTCGCTCAGGATGCGGAAGATACCTTGCCCTTTGATGAAGCTGACATACGCGCCGTATTATTTGTTACCGATGGTATCGACAACTCGTCTACCGGAAAGGCTTCCGAAATCCTTAGCTATGCACGGGACAATCGGGTACGCCTCTATCCCTTGGTCTATAATGTAGGCTCCCCGGTCAATTTTGGTGATGTCCTCACCTTAGCCAACGATTCTGGCGGACATTTCTATAACGCCAATACGCCCGAAGATTTGATAGCCCTTTTGGGCAATCGTGAGGGCTTGGTGTTGACGCCCGTAAAACAGCAACTGACTGCTCATGATCGAGAGATTCGTTTTGAAATTGAAAACGCCGGTCAGAGTAAATTGACCTGGGATATTGCAATACCGGCAGATGCGCCTTGGATTAAATCAATCACGCCCGCTTCCGGCACGCTCATGCCCGAAGATAATCTTTTAGTTACCATCAACGTAGATCCTGAATTCTTAGAGACACCCTTGGGTGAAGGACACGCTGTCTTGGAGGTTACTTCAACACGAGGAGTGGGGAGCATTCACCTTTCCTACTCAGTGGGAGACGATGGCGTCAGTACAAACAGACTTGCTGTTGACCTCTTTGACGCGCCGGGAATTATCTGGGGTGAGCTGCAAAATCAGATCGTCCTGTCCTATGTAACGCCGTTGCAGCGTGCAGGCAAGTATAGTATCCGCGCCTTCCACGCGCAACCCGACGGCAGCGAAATCAGCAATTACTTTGAAGAGGACGGTGTCTTTTATATGGGCGACGTTCGCGCCGGTCAACTCTCCATGGAGACATCAGGTATCAACTTTAATAACGCGGCAGCGACCCTTGGCGAGACCTACAGCGCCGAAGTATTTGTGCGTGCTGACTATGTGCCTCGAGGAGTCAATAGTTTCCGTCTTCGTTTCATGCCGCTATTGCCGTACGATGCGCCCGAAGAGCTGGCAGAAGCCTTTGATTTGCATGAGATGACCGTCGCGCTTGCACCGCAAGGTTTGCTCCTATCATCATCTGACGGAAAGCCGGACTGGCGCCTTGTTGCTGAGGGTGACGGTGTGTATACCTTGTTAACCTCCGATCAATACCCCTTAGCCTATGGTGCTTTCGGCAACTTGCTTCGAATCGAATTTACTAATCTGCAACCCTTCTTCGACAAAGCAACAGAAATGGGGATAGAACCGGAATTTTATCTGGATATGCGTGGGGATAATAGCATTTATTACAATCCCGCTACGCCGAACCAGCCTTCAACGACCGTTTACTTCTTGTATCCTTCCGGTCCGAAAAATCCGAATCGACCCTTACTTATTGCTGAAGGACTTTTTGATTTTGCCGCGCCCGCGTTAACGGTCTTAGACCTCGCTAACCCCGATATAGACCCCGAACAAAAAGGTGGGATTTGGGACAGAGACGGCGATACGATTCCCGACTTTAACGATCCCTTCCCTGATGATGACAAACTTCCGGGAAAAATCACAGAGCCGGAAACAATTCGCTTTGTTAAATCCGGTTCGAAAAAACAGCCGCTCACCTTGATGAACAACAGATGGGGCCGATTTACGATTAAAGATATTGTTATCTCGTCATCAAGCGGAGAATTGAGCCCCAATAAGTTTTCGTGGCTCTTAGCCGCTACGGACGCGGTCTTCAATATTGAATCGCTCAAAAATACAGTGCTATTACCCGGAGACAAAATAGCGCTTCAGTTGTCACTTGATACGTCGGGATTGTCCTCAGGAAGCTACAGATTAGACCTTCGCATTACCACAGATTTGTTTGTGGCAACGACCATTCCAATCTTTGTAGAAATTTAATATATTAATTTGACCTCTATCTCCGTGCGAAAGGATGTGTGGTATGAAATGGATGGCCGGGCGCGTTGCGCCGCTACTTACTATCGCTATGGCGGTCATGGTATTAACAGGATGCCCTCTATTAACTAACCCGAGGCCTTTGGTTCAGCCCGCTGTTATCTCCCTAAATGAATCCAAGCCTATGGAACGGATCAGTATTACCAACACGGGTAGCGGAATATTAAAATGGACCGCGACAACGTCTGAGCCTTGGTTATTGCTCTCCTTTCAGGACAGTACCTATCGGGATGAGATCAGCGGCGCTACAGATACAGTCGACCTGCTCCGGGTTCATTTGGTATCTGCGTTGCTTCCAAACGATACGGATTCCTTTTCCACGGAAATAATACTTGAAACCAATAATGGGATAATCATGATCCCTGTTGCTGTCAATAAAGTGTTAGGTCCTGTTATTTCTGTGGAGCCGGAAATACTGGAATTCGCGAATAACGAAGCGGAAAAAGTCGTAGAAGTACAGAATACAGGCGACGACGACTTGGAATGGGAGGCTGTAGTACAAGAAGAGATCGACTGGTTAAGCCTAAGTCCGAATTCAGGAAGCTTGGAAAGAGGCGGTAAAGATGAAGTCCGCGTGCACATAAACCGGGCGCTCTTGTACCCCGCCGCGGAACCCTATGAGGCGACAATTATCTTTAATTCAAACGGCGGCAGCAAAAGATTGCACGTGACAGCCGCTGCCCAAGCCTTTACGCTTGCGCCAAAGGTCTTAGAATTTGGCGTATTAACCCAACCAACTACCAAAAAACTTATAGTGCGGACAGATCTGGAAACGAGCTATTCTCTCTCTGTTCTCACCAATGCGGATTTCCCGTGGTTAGATGTAAATGCTCACGCCATTACTGTCAATCAAAATACACCTTTTGAACTTCAGGTCTATGCCGATCCAACAGGATTGGCCCCCGGACGCTATGAAGGTGTTGTAAAAGTTTCTTATAAGGAGACGAACTTCACGCTAAGTGTGCCCGTAACCATGGAAGTGCCTGAAGCCCTTCTTTTCCTTGTAACACCTCATAGCATTAATCTCGGCGATACGCAGGATCAGGCGGTGGCGACACTTACGCTTATCAATGAAGGGGATGGGCCTCTTACATGGAATGCTGTGCTGCCCGATACGGCCGATTGGTTAGCTGTCGTGCCCAGTTCGGGTGCCCTTGACGCCGGCGAAGAACTCACCGTCGGTCTTACTGCCCATGTTACCGCATACAACCCCGGGAAATTATCTGAAACGATCCTCTTTAACGCCGGTACACTAAGCCAATCGGTCAGGGTCTCCGTAAACCGTCTGCGCGACCCTGTGCCGGATGCCTTGGAAGCGGAACCCAGAGTCCTGAATTTCGGTTCCTTTGATGAGCTCAAGAATATTTCTCTTTGGAACGACGGACCAAACCCCTTACGCTGGTCTATTAATGCCCGCACCTTGCCGTCTTGGTTGACCATAGAGCCCCTGCAAGGTTCTGTTGAAGGGACTCAAGTTCAAAGAGTTCAGCTTAGCGTTGACCGTTCCAAAGATCCGGAACAGGTGTCTTTTGAACATAACCTGATTATTACGCCATCCGGTGTAGAAGGAACAGCGCCCGTCGAAATCTTGGTCCGTGCAGCGCAACAGTTATTCCCGAAAATTATTATTAGCGGCGATGGCGTCGATAATGCCAATATACCCTTTATTATGATTGATATTGGTGAAGACAGCGAAAGTTTTGTAATAGCGAACGAAGGTAAATCTGATCTGGCTTGGGAAATTGATGCTGCTGCGTTACCGGGATGGATTGTGTCGATTAATCCCATGCAAGGTAGTCTTGCTCCCGGGCGTCAGAGCACGGTGACGGTAAAAGCAGATCGCAGCCAATTGAACCGGGATGGCGGTTCCTATCGTATACCGATCAAATCGAATGATCCGACACAGACCTTAAGCTATGTGGAAACGCAGATACGGGTTCCCTACACGATTTCTATTGGAACCAGACCGAGCACCTTGGATTTCGGCAGAGATTTATCTACCATTTATTTTGAAGTTGCTAATACCGGTGATGCCGGATATCCCCTTGATTTCGTCGTCACTGCCAACCAGCCGGACTGGATCTATGTGGAGCCTGCCCGCGGCAAGAGTATCGGACGGGGCGGAGAAATAAAAGATTGGCAATTCGTGAGTGTTGCCATTGACCGTGAACGCATCAGCGGCACCGGCGCTTCCGGAAAACTCATCATTAGCGCGGAAAATGTGCCTGACAATGCCTATCCCGTGAAACCCGTTGAAGTGGCGCTCAATGTAGATATTGCCGAATTGACGATTGAATGCGCCGCTCCCCGTGTGCGTGTACCGTCGCTTATACGCAGCAATTTATTGCTTCGCGATATACGGCAACGTGTGTTCCCAAGTTTCATGGACAATCCTAACGATGACGCTACCCTCTATCCCTTGAACACGATCAGCGCCGAAATTCTTGAAAATGGCGCTCCCCTCGAAATGACGGAAACCAATATCTTCATCAAAAAAGACGAAACAATGAGTTTCACCGTGATGATTCTCTTGGATTTTTCTGCCAGTATGGCGAAAGCGGCGCAAGTGCTTGTCGATGATGGACAATTGGTTCCGGGATCACGGTCTCCCCTTGAAGCCTTATATAAAGAAACAATCGGTGAGATGATAGAAAGCTTCCCCGACCATTATCAGGTGGCTTTGGCGGTATTTAACGAACGCCGATCGATTGACGGGGCGGTAATCCGCATATTACGCGACGCGCCTGCGGGCTATCTATCCCCTGATCATTATGGGGCCTTTACCACAGACAAAAATATTCTGCAGTATCGTTTAGATAAGTTGCACGTAGATGATCATGGTGCAACACCGCTCTTTCCAGCCATCAATGCCGGCGCGACGGCACTGGCGATGATGGATCCTTATTTGCTTGATTTTGATGCTGTGGCAAACCGTATTTTAGTGCTCGTTTCCGACGGACGTACCACGACACCGCCGGGTGACGTATCCACAACAGCACAGTACCTTCAAAATCTGCGGGTACGATCCTTTTCGATCGGCTGGGGACGCGAGGTCTTAGCCAATCCATTGATCCAAATAAGTACGGAAAGTGGAGGACACTACTACGCCGCGCAGCATAAGAAGGTTCCCGGCGTGGTAGACGAAAATGGACTGCCTTTGAATATTCCATCCAAAGATGGTTTGCTCGACAGGTGTCGGCCCAACCCTGATAATGCCGATCTTCCTTCCATCCCGGGCGATCTAGGCGCTCATGTTACGCTATCCTATGTGACACTTAATGAAGAAGGAAGCGTTCAGGTTCAAACCAGATTGAAGGTGGAGGCGGTCAAACCCTCTGTGGAAGAAACCCTTATCTATGATAATATTCCGGGCTTGTTCCTGGCCAATGATGTTAAGCTCGGACAAATCGGCATGAAGACCCAAGGTATTGCTGCCGACGGGACCGCCGCTGTTCAAGTGTACATGGATTATGCGCCCCGCAATCTAAGCCGTTTAAGCTTCAAACTGACCGCTTCTGAAGGTCAGGCTTGGACATTTGAAACGACTCCTAGCGAGCAGGGAGGATTGGTTGCCGATTGGAATATGCGTAGATCAAAGGATATCATTGTTCTTGAGTCTTCCGGTTCCAGACGACCCCTTGCTTATGGTGACTATGGAAATCTCGGTACTATCTACATCAATGGGATTAAGGAACCGATGTCGCTGCTCTTAGAAATCACCGATCCCACATACAACGGCACGCCTGACGGAAAATATTTCACTGCCCCTGCCGCCATTGATATTGGCTATGAACCTTCAGCTGCCTTTTCATTTCCTTATGCCCGTTTCACTTTTTCTTCGAAGGGAGAAACGCAGGAGTCCAGTATCTTTGATCTTGGTACTGTGGATGAAGACAGCCTTCTTGAAGTCATGATTGAAAACATAGGCGGAGAACATCGACCAACCTTCGCCCAATTGTATTGGACTGTCCAAGATGAATCTGATTTTCTTCCCGGAACGCTGCCCGGAAAAGTTGCCATTGAATATAATGAGGCGGAACCTTTGAATCTGCCTTTCTATAGTCTATACGATGCTAATACAGCCTATGTGATTCCTGATATCTTTGACACGGACGGGGGGTTGAAAGTAGCGCCCGGCTCCTACAGCGTTAAATTTAAAATTGAGGTTCATTACGGGACTTTACCCTACGAATTTAGCTACGGTCCCTATTATCTCCGTTATCAGGTTCAGTGATTCTGCCGCAACTGCTGATCACGCGTGTGTGATGGAAAGCATTGTGCAGCAACGGCACGGATCGGATGGCGTGCGGCGCACAAAGCTTTCCTGTGCAGGGGCGTGATTGATTGCGCCCGTGGATGTTTTGTCTTCGAGGCGTTGCCTTACACGCGCTGTCTAGCCTTCCCTATCATTTTGAGCAAAGCGAAGAGTGACAGGGGGATGAAAGACTCTTCCGTGGTTCGAACCCACCCGCTTATTTGTGATAAACTAGTGTACTCAAAAGGGGCGCCCATAGCTCAGCTGGATAGAGCGCTTGCCTCCGGAGCAAGAGGCCGCAGGTTCGAATCCTGCTGGGCGCGCCATTTCTTTTCTTCCCCCTCCCCATTAGCCTTTTTCAAAGGCAGCGTTGTCTCCTGAACAGAACAGTGCCGCTCAAAGGCTTTACTGAAAAAAGAATCGCGCCTCCCACACGTAATATCTGAGAGACGCGATTTATCAAAGTCTGTTAAAGGTTAAGCAAAAGATCAGGCAAGTTTATTCTTGTTTGCCCATACTTTTTCGAAAGCGGCGGCATATTGTTCCACCAATTCGGGCTGGTCAGAAGTCCAATAGGGCAATTGGATCGCCTGACGGTTGGCTTGGTCACATCCGGGAACGGCATCGGGCAGCACCGGCATATGACGCCAGTATTTCGACTCGCTCATCACGGGATAGGTGTGAAGCAAGGTCCAGGTGAAAGCGGTTACATCGACGCCTTCAGCCTGCAACGCGGCTATCGCCTTTTCTCGGCTGAAACCGGCTTTGGCTTCATCAATGAAAAACATATTTTTCGAGTAGTAAACGCGGTCAATTCCGGGGCGTACATATTGTGGTGACAGACCGGGAAGCTGGCTGAGACGCTCGTTAAGCCTCGCCATTTGCGCGATACCCGCTGTATTACGATCGACCAGCTGCGCCAGCTGGAGACGGCCCAAAATGGCGGCAACGGGATGGATGCGCAATTTAGAACCAAAGGCGGTTCCTTGATATTTGCGATAGGGACTGTCTTCCGGGAAGCTGTTCGGAAGATCATAGTTGCCGTAAGTGACGGCGCGCTCGTAATCGCCCCGATCCTTATACATCGCCATGCCGCCTTCAATCGCGGGCAGCGGTTTGGAGCCTTGCAGGCTGAAACCTGCCATACGACCCCAGTTGCCCACTAGTTTTCCGTTGACCTTTGCGCCATGGGCATGGCTCGCATCTTCAAGGACAGACAAGCCGTGTTCATCGGCAAAGGCGCAAATATCGTCCATGTCGCAAGGCAGCCCAAACCAGTGGACGGGGAGAATCGCTTTTGTTTTTGCGGTCAAATGTTTTTTGCAGTCTTCCACATCCAGATTCATAGTATTGGGATTCACGTCGACAAAGACAGGGACCAATCCGAAGAAGCGCATGGGAACGACGGGGAACCACGTGCTATAGTCCGGCACAAGGATTTCGCTGCCTTCGGGAAAGTCCGTGGCAAAGAGCATGGAAGTCAGCGCGCTGGTTCCGTTAAAATGCGCTTTCACCAGGGGACAATCGAAGAAGGCTTGCCATGCTTCTTCGAATTCAGCCACGGGCGTATAGCTCGGGTTCAGGAGTAATGCGGAGACCTGAGCAATCTCTTCTTCACCGTAGATCGGCCAACGGGTCGGATCCTTCGCTACGTGGGTCACTGCTTTGGCACCGCCGTTTATGGCTAGTGTCTCACCGGCAGCAACGGCAGATTTGGCAAGACCGCCGAGGTATAAACCTGCCCCCAATGCTCCCGTATTTTTTAGAAAGTTGCGGCGGGAGGTACCGGTACTCTTGTCTCTGGATTCCATGATCGACTCTCCTATGGATAAGGTTTAAGGTTTCTATGACAACCGTATAAATAAACTCCCTTATTATAAGATTGATTCTACTATCCTTTTTAAGGACACTTCAAGTCAGGCGGGGATTCGTGCAATAATAATAGAAAGTCATAAGCCTTCGGAATCTGAGATTTTCTTATAAGACAGCTGCTGAACGACGGGACGGTATCAGTTTGTGGAAGTTGAGTTCCGATTAATGTCGCACGCCCCTTAGCCCAGAAACACGCTCCGCGATACAGCTTCTATGGGGAGCTATGATAAAATACTGCTTCATAATTAAGGAAGGAACAGGCCCATTGAAAGATCCTTTACGTATCTTATATCTTACTTCTGAGTTGAGCCCCTTGGTAAGTACCGGCGGATTGGCGGAAGTAGCAGCAGCGTTACCGCCCGCCTTACAGGAGCAAGGTGTTGACATACGGCTTGCCATGCCTTGCTATGCGCAGATCCCTAAAGAATATCGTGGTACAACGTCGCAGCTGTGCCGCGCTCAGATTGAAGGCAAAGCTGTTTATGGTGCTTTTCGAACCGGGCGCGTTCCGGGAACCCAGATTCCTTTATACCTGATTGAGCATGAAGGCTATTTTGGCAGGGACACGATTTACGGTTCGGGCGCTTATGAATATGACGACAACGCAGAACGCTATTGCTTTTTTTGTCAAGCTGTTCTTGATGGAATCAAATCTACCGGATGGCGGCCGCATGTGATCCATTGCAATGACTGGCATACGGCTCCGGTGCCGATCCTCCTTAAAACACAGCTTGCCGCAGACCCTTTTTACCAAGGAATGGCAAGCCTCTTTACCGTTCATAATTTAGCGTATCAGGGCCGGTACAGTGCAAATCTGTTTCCACGAACCGGACTTGATCCCGCTCTTTTTACTCCGGAATATCTAGAGTACGAAGGCGATATGAATTTGATGAAGGGCGCGTTGCTATTTGCCAACGCCATCAGCACGGTAAGCCCGCGCTATGCCCGCGAAATACAGACTGTAGAATATGGTTCCGGATTACACGGTGTGCTCGGCTCGCGGCGCGACGATCTTCACGGCATATTGAATGGTGTAGACTATGGTTTGTGGAATCCTGCCACGGACCCTCATATTGCTTCACCCTTTGACAGCAATACTATGGGCGGCAAGAAACTGTGCAAAACCGCGCTTCAAGATATGTTCAGGTTGCCGAGAAGCAACGCGCCCCTCTTTGGAGTCATCAGTCGTTTACACTGGCAAAAGGGAATGGATTTAATCTCCGATGCTCTTGATGAATTGGCGCAACTGGGCTTACAGCTTGTTGTGTTGGGCACAGGGGATCCTGCCTTGGAAGCGAAAATGAATGAGGCCGCCGCCCGATATCCAAATCAGATTGCCGTTTATCTCGGCTTTGATATTCCCCGTGCCCACGCTGTTCAAGCAGGCTCTGACTTCTTGTTGATGCCCTCACGATATGAACCCTGCGGGTTGACCCAGCTCTATTCCATGGCTTATGGCACGCTTCCTGTTGTTCGGCGCACGGGCGGACTTGCCGACACGGTAACGCCCTATCGACCTCTTACAGGAGGCGTTCACGGAGCAACCGGATTCTCTTTTACAGCCTTTACATGGCAAGCGCTGTGGCGTTCAATTCGGGATGCCGTGCAGGTCTATGAGAACAAAGAATTATTGGCGCAGTTACGTCATAATGCTATGGTTGCGAATTATTCTTGGAACCAATCCTCCAAAAAATACATTGATCTCTACCATACAATTTTGAAGCAGAGTCACCGCTATGCCTCATTTTGATTGCATCACCACGAGTGAAGAAGAAACGGAAGCACTGGGGGAGAGCATTGCGCCTTATCTAAGTCCGGGAACCGTGGTCGCGCTATACGGCGAATTGGCTTCCGGAAAAACCTGTTTGACCCGCGGCATTGTCCGTCATTTTTATGGAGATGCTTCCGTTCACAGCCCTACTTTTACGTTGGTGAACGAATACGGCGTTCCCGAAAAAACAGTCTATCATTTGGACGTATACCGTTTGTGCGAAGCAGAAGAATTGCTGCATTTAGGCTATGAAGATTTCGTGGAAGGCTCCGGCATCTGTGTGATTGAATGGGCGGATCGTGTCCGGGCTCTGTTGCCTTCCAAACGGCTGGATGTTTTTCTCGAACATGGCGGTGGTGATAAGCGACGGCTCCGCTTTGTAAATTACTGTATTGATCAAGGGCTATGGGAAGCATGGGTACAAGATCGACAGGCTGAGGGATTAGGCGCGCCTTAATTAAAGTACCTGCCCATAAGCGCGCTGTCCTTGCATCTCGCTCAATTCCAATCTATGCTTCGATAAAAACAGTAAATTTTTAATACTTCCTTAAAAAGAGTACAATTCCAACAACATAAAAAAACTTCCTCACATAAAAGGAGTCTTTCCCTTGTTTCATAAAGCCGTACGAATAATGCCTTGCCTTGATATGAAAAATGGACGCGTCGTGAAAGGCATCCATTTCGTCGATATTAAAGACGCAGGGGATCCGGTTCAATGTGCCCGCGCTTATTGTGAAGCGGGAGCCGATGAATTGGCATTGCTCGATATTACCGCCACCGTGGAAGGACGGGTCACCATGCTGGATATTGTGCGGCGTGTTGCAGAAGTGGTTACTGTGCCTTTCTCTGTGGGCGGCGGGATCGCCTCGGTGGTCGATGCGGTGGCCGTTTTAGAAGCGGGAGCAGACAAGATATCGATCAGCAGTGCCGCTTTTAAAAACAGAAGGCTGATCCCCGACCTGATGCGCGAACTGCGAACCGATCAGATCACCATCGCTATCGATGTTGACCGTAATCCTGCTTTCCCCTCCGGTTATGAACTTTATGTTGATGGCGGACGGACGGCAACCGGAACCGATGCCATCACATGGGCAAAACAAATTGAAGAATGGGGGGTAAGCTGTGTGCTGCCTACCAGTAAAGCGGGGGATGGTACCCGTGCCGGTTATGATTTGCCCTTGATACGCGCCTTGGTTGAAGCGGTGTCCGCCGAAGTTATCGCCTCCGGAGGCGCCGGTACTATGGAACATTTCTTCGAGGCGGCAGAAGCGGGCGCTGCGGTTTTGCTCGCCGCTTCCGTCTTTCATTTTCATACAATAGATATTCCTGAACTGAAACACTATCTCCAAGAACGGGGTGTCCCTGTTTTAGTCTGATATCGTGCTCTTCGATGCAAAGAGGGAAGAGCACACAGGTATAGTGAGGCGAGCATCACGGTTATGGTAAAACGGCTCTTATTTTCTGTTATTCTCTTGGCGCTGGGATGCGTGGTGTCCCTATTTGTCTGTGAAGCCCTTATACGCCTTGTTGACCCCCAGCCTGATGTGCCCCGTTGGTTTGAGGAAGACGAGGCCTACGCCTATACGCTAAAAAAGAACTTCACTCAAGATTATCGCTTTGCCGGTTCAGACTTTGTTATGAAGGTGCAAACCAACACTCTCGGACTACGTGATAAGCCTTGGAATCCCGACCATGCCACTGCCTGTAAGCGTATATTGTTCTTAGGCGATTCCTTTGTTTTCGGCTATGGCGTCAACGTGGAAGACCGATTCGACACCCGGCTGAGTCAGCTGTTGAAATCTCAGCCTGCCTTGTATTGGTTAGTGAATGGGGGTGTACCCGGTTGGGGAACCTTGCAGGAAAGCTTATTTGCACGGAATCATTTCCAAGTTTTTCTGCCCGACTTGCTGGTACTTGTCTTTTGCGGCAACGACCCTGAAGACGATGCCTTGTTTGAGAACGGGAAAATGATCTTCAAAGAACAAGGCATGGGATATTTCCCGGGCAAAGAATGGCTTCGCCGCCATTCCCATCTCTACCGTTTTGTGCAGCGTCATACGACAAGCTTACGCCAAGCAATGCTCACCGGTAAAGAAAAGTCCACGACAGATGATAAGCTTTTCGATGAACAGAGTGCTGCCGTATTGCATGAGGAAGGGTGGCTCCATTCCCTGAAAACCATAGAGCAATTGCATGCAGCCTTTTTAGATTTCAATCCTCATGGACAGATGATCCTAATGGCTACCAATCCCGATCATGCCGTGATTCGCGATCATCTTATATCCTTAGATAATGGAAAGGACTTGCACTTTCTAGACTTTTCGGAGGATTTGGCGCGCATTCCTGTTGAAAGGCAGACCCTTCCCTATGATCGGCATTGGAGTGTGGAGGTACACACGCTTGTGGCTGAGAATTTGTATCGCTTGCTGAAAGAAATACCGTAATTGTTGAGGGATCGAAAGGCTATGGGGCAGCCAAAGCCCGCAACTTCCACACAAGACCGTTTCTCTAATCTTTGTTGTAAGCCTGAAAGCCGGCTGTATCAGCGCAGCGCGCACATACGCTTAGGAAACTGCGTTGTGACCTGATTTGATGGCGTCGGCGAGCTGCTTCGCAAAATTTCCGACCTTCGTCAGCATCTCCGCCGTATCAGGGGTTTCATCAATGATCCTGACAATGGCAGATCCAATGACCACACCTTCGGCAATTCCCGCCACGCTGCGCGCCTGATCCGGTGTGGAAATACCGAAACCGACAACCACCGGTTTCTGTGCTTTTTCACGAACCCGCGTCACAGCTTGCGCTAGATTCTGAGCGATGGCAGCACGTTCACCCGTCACGCCAAGGCGTGAAATATAGTAGACGAAGGTATCGCAAGCCGCACCGATTTTAGCGAGACGTTCATCCGTGCTGGTAGGAGCCGCCAAAAAAACGGCGATCAAATCATTATCAGTTATGGCCTGTCGATAGACATCGGCATCGTCAGGGGGCAGATCAACACATAAGACGCCATCAACACCTGCATTGGCGGCATCACGTGCGAAATCTTTCTCACCATAGACCAACAGCGGGTTGTAGTAGGTGAAAATGAGCAGCGGGATTTGGGTCCGTTGGCGGAGGCGCTCAACGGAATGGAGCATGGAGCGCAAACTAACACCCTGCTGCAAAGCGCGTAAGGCTGCTTTTTGAATTACGGGGCCATCCCCTGCCGGATCAGAAAAAGGGACGCCGTATTCGACGAGATCGGCGCCGCTTTCTTCCAAACGCACGATGACATCTTCGCTCACGGTCAAGCTGGGATCGCCGCCGGTGATGTAGGGGATAAACAGAGAGTTGCCGTGTTGAGCGTGTTCTTGAAATAGCGTTGCAATGCGATTCATTTTATTGATCCTCATCCATTGAAATAAAGCGAGCCGCATGTTGCACGTCTTTATCGCCGCGGCCTGACATGTTCATGACAATAATGTCCTTGCTATTCATGGATGGCGCTTGTTTGATTACCTCGGCTATGGCATGGGCGCTTTCCAAAGCGGGAATAATGCCCTCCAGTTTGCTGCAACGCTGAAAGGCGTCTAAAGCCTCGTCATCGGTCGCATAGGTATATTTGATGCGTTCCTTATCGTGGAGATAAGCATGTTCGGGGCCCACACTGGCATAATCGAGACCGGCGGAGACACTGTGGGTACTGCCGATCAGCCCGTTTTCATCTTGTAATACGTAACTTAATGCGCCCTGAAGCATGCCGAAGGAACCGGCTGCAAATCGGGCTGCATGCATGCCCGGTGTAATCTCGGTGCCGCCGGCTTCTACGCCAATCATGCGGATCTGTTCATCGCCCAAAAAGTCATAGAAAAGTCCGATGGCATTGGAACCGCCGCCCACACAAGCAATCATCATGTCGGGCAGGCGCTCTTCCGTCTTAAGAATTTGACGGCGTGTTTCGCGCCCGATAATGGACTGGAAATCCCGGCATATCATGGGAAAAGGATGGGGACCGTGAACGGTGCCCAAGACGTAATGGGTACCTTCCACATTGGCTGCCCAGTCACGGAGCGCTTCATTGATCGCGTCCTTGAGCGTCCGTGATCCTGAATCCACACAAATGACCTGAGCACCCATCAAGCGCATTCTGAACACGTTTAGCTTTTGACGCTCCATGTCTTCAGCGCCCATATAGACGTCGCATTTCAAGCCGAGCAGGGCGGCAGCGGTTGCCGTGGCAACGCCATGTTGGCCGGCGCCTGTCTCCGCGATAACCCGCGGTTTATTCATGCGCCGTGCGAGGAGACATTGGCCCAGTGCATTGTTGATTTTATGGGCGCCTGTATGGGCGAGATCTTCGCGCTTAAAATAGATCTTGGCGCCGCCAAGGCTTCGCGTTAACCGTTCCGCAAAATAAAGGGGCGTAGGCCTGCCCACATAAGTACTCTGAAGCGTTGCCAATTCTTTTTGGAAATCGGCATCGCTTACTGCTTTTTTGTAGGACGCGGCTAATTGATCCAAAGCAAAAAAAAGGGTCTCAGGAACATACCTGCCGCCATAAAGACCGTAGCGCCCTTTCCCGTCAGGAAAGAGATGCTTTTCTCGCGTTGTAGATAAAAAGTCGGATTCGATCATGATTTTTTTTCCCGGGGCTGCTTTCCAAGCTGCTCGATGCATCAACAGCGAAAGGCTGAACCCGTAATATAGCTTCTTCAACATTTTCCGGCGAAAGACCACCGGCAAGAATAATTTGTTTCTTTGCGCCCGCCGCTTTGGCAAATTGCCAGTCACATTGGGTTCCCGTACCGCCATACGCTTCTTCGGTCCAAGCATCTAAGAGGCACATCTGCCCCGGCCACTGCGCAATCGTTTCCGTATTTAAATGAGGGCCAACACGAAAAGCCTTGTAGACACGATGCCCCAGCGCTTCACATAGTTCCGCCGACTCATCACCATGCAATTGAATTCGATCAAAAACAGTGAGCAGTTCTTGTAAACGTTCCACAGGTTCATTGATAACGACCGCCACTGTGGTGATAAAGGCAGGAAGCTGATTGAGTATGGTCACTGCGTCATCGAGATCAATATATCGGTTACGTTTTCGGCCTTCTTCCGCCAAGACAAAGCCGAGGGCATCGGCGCCCGCCTCCACGGCAGCCATGGCATCTTCGGCAGTCGTGATACCGCATATTTTTACTTTAGTCATCATGAATCAGCGATTCCAATTTTTCCTGTATATTGTTGCTCGTTAGCAGCGAATCGCCAATCAGAAAGGCATCAATACCACTCTTATGGAGAAAACGCACCTCTTCCGGTGTTTTGATACCGCTCTCCGCAACCAGAATATTGCCGCCGGGCACTTTACTTTTTAAACGGGAAGTTGTTTGAATGTCTACCTCAAGGGTATCCAGATCGCGATTGTTGATCCCGATAATGTGCGCACCTGCAGCCAAGGCACGCTGTATCTCTTCCTCATTATGGGTTTCCACCAAGGCGGACATCCCTAATTTATTGACTTCTTGCAGAAAGAAACTCAGTTCATTGTCGCTGAGAATACGTACGATGAGCAAAATAGCATCAGCGCCCATCATGCGGGCTTCGTAGATTTGGTAGGGATCCACAATAAATTCTTTGCACAGGCAAGGGACACGAACGTGGTTCGAGACTTTATACAGATCTTCTAGGCTGCCGCCAAAAAATGTTTGATCCACCAGCACAGAAATTGCTTTCGCGCCCGACTGTTCATAGGTCACCGCCACTTCCACAGCGTCTATACCGGGCAGAATATCTCCCCGTGAAGGGGAACGGCGTTTGATCTCGGCAATGATATTAATGCCGGGAGCACGTAAGGCACTGCGAAAATCTTTTAACCGGGGCGCGTGATTGAGTCGGTCTTCAATTTCTCGCAAGGACGTTTGCGTTTTTCGTTCTGCGATTTCTCTTCTTTTATTTTCGACAATTTCAGTAAGGATCATTTGATACACTCAACAAGGGGGGTGGAAAAAAGGATAGACAATCTACGTATTTTGAATCTCTCTATCATAATGAAAACAGAATGTTGCTTCAAGCATTTGTATTTAAAATTTGAATTATGCGTGCTTCTAAGCTAAGCTCTTTCAAGGGCGGCAGGGTTTGGAAATTGATTCCTATAACTATATTCGTAGTAGAATCCAACCTGAAACTGCTTCATTTGGATTGGCGCGATCAACAAGATACCTTGCTGTCTGCCAACAACCGGCTGTACGCTCAGCCATTCTTTTCTCAATCACTAAAGAAAGAAAATCATGAATGAAACCACCCATTGGGTTCATGATCTTGATCCAAAATTACTGCATATCTGGGGGAATATCGGAATCAGCTATTATGGATTGGCCTATGTCTTGGCCTTTGTATTTGGCGTTGCCATGCACCGCCTCATGCTTAAAAAAAATCGTTCTCCCCTAAAAGCAAATGAAGAAGAATTGGCATTGTACGCCATGGTCTTGGGCGTTTTATTAGGGGCACGCATCGGCTATTGTGTGTTATACGGACTTGAAGAACTGATCCACCGTCCCTTTTTCCTTTTTGAAGTGTGGCAAGGCGGAATGTCCTTTCATGGTGGATTGATCGGTGTCGTTATTGCCGCTCTCTATGTCTCCCGCCGCACCGAAGCATCCCTATTGCAGTTCGGCGATATGATTACTTCCTTAGCGCCCATGGGACTGTTAATGGGCCGCATCGCTAATTTTATTAACGGAGAACTTTGGGGAAAAGTCTCTGATATCTCGTGGGCGGTCATATTTCCGAGGAGCGCTCCCGGACTGTCTCCGGAAAACATATTGCCCCGTCATCCTTCGCAGCTCTATGAGGCGGCGTTGGAAGGGGCGGTGTTATTGATGTGGCTCCAGTTCCGTTATTGGAAAACCAACGCACGATTACGGCCGGGTCTGATTACCGGCGAATTCCTGTTTTTCTATGCCTTATTTAGAATCTTTTGTGAGTTTTTTAGAGAGCCGGACGCTGCACTTATTTTGGGCTTGAGTCGGGGCACATTCTACAGTCTTTTTATTTTTGTCGCCGGTTTGTTGTTCTGGGTTCGTGCGATGAAGTCGGAAGTGGTGCCTGTGCCGGCCGCACCGACTGTTACTGAAACGAAACACAAAAAAAAGAAGAAGAAAAAATAAACTTCCAAGAAACGCTCTTATGGCGTTCAAAAGGATGAAGAAAGGATAGGTAACTATGCAGGGTCTATTGGTAGGATTATGTCTTTTCGCTGCGTCATTTTCAGCAACACCGTGCGATGACAATTTGGAGTCGTATTTGAATAGGATTCCTGCCAGCGATCCTTTTTCTCAATGGCTGGAAAAAAGCGGGGCTGATTATCCCGATTTTGATACACTGCCGAGCCATGCGCCCATTCCCTTGCCGCTCGCGCCCGTCATCAACGGAGAAAAAGTACAGATTACCGATATTGCCGCGTGGCGCGCAGAGCGCGAACGGCTGCTACAAGAATTGCAGCATTGGATTCTCGGAACTGTCCCGTCCGAACCAGGTCCAGTCCGCGCTGAAATTTTAGCGGAAGATAGGGGGGAGGGGATGCGCAGACGTGAACTCATCCTCCACTTTGGCCCTGATGAAAAAGCGCAGCTATGGGTAGAACTCTATATCCCCGACGGTACCGGCCCCTTCCCTATTTTTATGAGCCAAGACACCCACCGAGGCTGGGCACAAATCGCCGTGCGCCGCGGTTATATCACTTGTATCTATGCAGGCGGCGACAGTCGCGATGATACGGATACATTTGCTAATGCTTGGCCTGAGTATGAGTGGTCGCGACTGATGCGACGCGGATGGGCAGCCGGGCGTTGCCTCGATTATCTCGAAACGCTGCCCGAAGCAGATACGGTCAAGACCGCGCTGACCGGACATTCGCGAAATGGGAAAACAAGTCTCATGGGAGCCGCCTTCGATGAAAGAATCGCGGTGGTCATTTCAAGCAGCAGCGGCGTGGGCGGGAGCATGGCATCCCGATATTGTGGAGAAAGCCAGTATTGCGAAGGCATCGAACATATTACCCGAACTTTCCCTGAATGGTTCCATCCTCGGTGGCGGTTTTTTATTGGCCGTGAACATAAAGTGCCTGTAGATTTGCATCATCTCGCCGCATTAGCCGCGCCGAGACCTTGCCTTTTAAGCATCGCGGTCAACGATGGCGTTGAGCACACATGGGCGCTGCAGCATACCTATCTTGCTGCCAAACCCGTTTACCAACTCTACGACGCGGAAGATAAATTACGCATTATGTGGCGTTCCGGTGGACACGAAACGTGGGCGGAAATTATTGAACAATATATGGACTGGTGCGATCTTCAATTCGGACGGGGCGATTATCGCTTTGAAGAACGTTTTGTGTATCCATGGGACTGGGAAAGCTGGAAGGCCAATGCGAAACCGGCCTATCAGCCTGATACAGCTTCGGATGATGAGTCTGTAAAAGATGCAGAGGCTATGGCGGGCGTCGTCAAAAAATTCTTGGGTGAGGCGCCGCCCCAGGCGAAAGCGCCCGTTATGGATTACGGTACGTCAAAAGATTCGGTACTATCTTTATTGAGTCGATCGAACCTCGCTTCCGTCTTGGAACGAGATCAAATTGTGTTTGGTGAATATATTGCCGCTGAAATTTATATGCCAAAAGGTACACAAAAAGAAGGCGCGAAAAAGAAGGCTATTTTATATTTGCCGCCCTTGTGCGCGCCAACGGGCTACCATGCCTCTTATCGACGGGGCGAGCAGGTTTATAGCAAACTCGCGCGCAACGGTTATGTGGTATTTTGCTTTGATCCCATTGCTGCGGGAAGGCGTGTCGAAGAAGCCGAACATTTTTACGAACGGCATCCGAACTGGTCGCTTCTAGGAAAAATGGTGCGGGACGCGCAAGAGGCACTAGATGCTATGGTCGAACTCCCCTATGTCGACCCCGATGAAATTTGGGTGGTCGGCTATGAGTCCGGTGCTTTAACCGCTATGCATCTTGCCGCTTTGGATCAACGACCCTGTGGCTATGGGCTGGTCTGTCCGCCTTTGCCTTATCGTCTAGATACCGATGTTTTGGAAACAGGCGGCATCAACCGCTGGGCACAGGAACGCATGGTACTGCCGCAACTGGGTCTTTTCTCCGGAAAAGAAAATCAGCTGCCCTACGATTTGGATGAGATTTTGAGTCTACAGGCGCCGAAACCCTTGATCATGGTAACCCCGCAATTTGATCGATTCGCGCCTCCGCAAGAGGCAGAAAAAATCAAGGCTATTCTTGAGAGCGCCTATGCCCAATCGGCTTCTCCTAAAAATTTCATTTCTATAAGTCCCTGTACCCATAACCATTTCGATGAGAGCACCCAAGATCTTTTGTTAGAACAACTTGCCGTATTTCAATCCAAAGAATCTGAATAAATAGCTGCGATATACGGCGCTGCGTCGCCTGAAATATTCTTGAAAATGGAAAGAACAATAATCTACACCTAGTAGTAAACGCAGCCTGTTTCAACTATTGGAATAAACAATTCTTTTTTGACGTTCCCTCTATAAAATAAAAATAGATAGAGGGATTATGAAAGAAATTTTACTGAGTGTAATTGAAGAAACTGTAATCGTTGCCGGGCAAATGTCCCTGTATTTGCTGTTTGGATTCCTAGTCGCCGGATTCCTCTATATACTCGCTCCGTCTACATGGATACAGCGGCACCTCGGTGGAAAAGGCTTTATTCCTGTGCTCAAAAGTGTGGCGCTCGGGGTACCCTTGCCCTTGTGTTCTTGTGGTGTGATTCCCGTAATGGCATCCATCAGAAAGCAAGGAGCGGGAAAGGGCGCTTCAACAGGATTTTTGATTGCCACACCCCAGACGGGCGTAGATTCTATTCTTGCCACGTGGGGTATGCTGGGGCCTGTTATGGGCATAATCCGGCCTTTGCTTGCCTTGGTTACCGGGCTGACCGGCGGTATTCTAACTACGATTTTTGACAGAGAAGAAGAATCAACTGCCACCCACGAGGGAGAAGAAGAAACGACGGCGTCTTGTTGTGCTGTAAAGCCCGTTGCGGATACGGTCGAAAAAACTTCTTTTCTACGTTCCATACCCGAAGCATTCCGCTACGGCTTGGAAACCTTGCCCCGCGATATTGCCCGGCCTTTAGTGGTGGGCATTATTTTAGCGGGAATGATTTCCGCCTTGCTTCCCTCCGGATTGCTGAAACCTTATATTGGCGGCGGATTCTTGTCCATGGTCGTCATGACCGTTATCGGTATCCCCCTTTATGTCTGTGCCACGGCCTCTATTCCCGTAGCCTTGGGCTTTATTCACCTTGGCGCTTCACCGGGCGCGGCCCTTGCCTTCCTTATCGCCGGCCCTGCGACCAATGCCGCCGCGATTGCCACGGTTTGGAAAATGCTGGGAAGAAGAGTAACGTATATTTATCTTTTTACCGTGGCAACAGGCGCGATCATCTCCGGTCTGTTTTATGATGCCTTGGTGAAACAGTCGTGGATTTCCAGCTTCGCGGAAAACCATGTCCATGATCATGATATGGGCTTGACTTGGTTTAACATTGCGGCGGCCATCGTGCTCGGGATTGTGATTCTTAATAGCGTTTATGGATCCCGTGTGCGGGCGTTTATCTTCAAGAGTGATGCCGCTGAATCCGAAACGGCCTCCGATGAACCGGCTATTGAGTTATCCATAACCGGGATGAGTTGTGGTTTTTGCGCGAATACTGTCACCGACAGCCTGAAATCTGTTTCAGGCGTCAGTGGCGTAGATGTGGACTTGCAAAAAGGGCGCGCAAAGATCCGTGGAAGTGTAGCTGATCCGGAAAAACTCGTTCGTGCTGTGGAAGAGGTGGGCTACCACGCTTTATTTGTAAAATAAAGCACGCTCATTTTGATTGCGGTTTGACAGCCACATAGATATGACAAGGCGGAAAGTTCTTGAAAATAGGACCGACACGGCGCACTGAGGGGAATTTCTTGGGTAAGGTGTCTTGGAAAAAATGCCGTCCTGAGCGAAAGAGCGGACTGAAGGTGTAGGCGAAGGTAACAAAACGTCCGCCCGGAGCCAGCACTTCATACGTAGCCTCTAAAATCTCATTCTGTAAGGCTGTATCAAAGCGCGACCATGGCAAACTCGACACAATAACATCACAATGATCTTTGCCGTGTTGGGTGAGGTGTTTGCTCGTATTTTGAGCGCCGTCATGAATGACCAAGGCTCCGGGGCAGCGCTTTCGTGTAACCTCTACCAAAGCGGCGTTAACTTCCAGGCTAAGGAAGAAAGCCTCAGGATCCAGTTTTCGGCAAATGACCTCTGTAAAAACTCCTTCGCCGCAGCCATATTCCACCACGGTTTTCGCACCGGACAGTCCCGCCACTTCGGTAACCGCTTCTGCCAATGCCTTGCTGCTTGGTCCTAAAGCACCTGTAGTCTTATTTGAACGAACCACTTCTTTCATGAATGTTAACCACGGCATTGGTCTGGTATCTCCTGTGTGTATAGTGCACTAGTTGTAAAGATATTAACTGTTCAGTCTCAAACAGTATGTATTGTGCAATAAAAACAAGGCTATTGTCAACTGAAAGGCGGGGGATAAGTTAAGGTCGAAAGATTGGAATAGTGAAAATGATTGCTATTTCATTATTTCCGAAAAAAAAGAAGCGGGTATTTCCATAGGTTTGTATGAAAATACCCGCTATATATGAGACCCCTCAGTACGAGAAAAAAATTGATTCAATTGAAAGAGCGGCTGCGTACTTCAGGCGCAGCCTCAGGAGCGCCGTTTTTATCGGCTTCTCAGGACTCTTTGCTTTGCGCCGCTTCGTTGGCACGCAACATAAGAGAAGACTTGCGGCGTGCGGCCTGATTGGGCGGAATAATGCCCTTGGAGCAAGCCCGATCGATAGCCGAGACGGCACTGCGCACAGCAGTGGTGCGCTCTTCAGCCGATCCCTTTGCTATCGTTGCAGACGCTGTTTTGACAATCGTTTTAACGCGTGAACGTACAGCCACATTACGCTGTCTTTGTTCTTCGCTGGTACGAATACGTTTCTTTTGTGATTTAATATTTGCCATTAAGGATACTCTCCTGACGTAGGAATGGGAAGGGAATCTAAACGTTGCAATATTATAGCAATCATAAGATGGTGAAAGCAAGTTAGGTTTTTCTTTCTGTTGCGAGGGGATAAAAACGGTGAAACGACAATTTACGAAGTATTTACGGGGCATATACGAAGGGCTTTGAAGAATGAACAGGAAGCAGGTAGTTGTTTCTATAAACCGGCTTCTTTAAACGGCCGAAATTTTGAATTTCGCATTGACCCAAAAGACAAAAAGGATTATGATACCTAAACCAGCCGGGATCACAAGGTCAGGATGTGAGCTTCTTTTGTCTTATCTTTATAGGTCACCGGCAAGCTTTGGAAGGATTTAAATTCCATGTAAATAATTGTTCGCGCTGTCCATCGAAAAGGACCACGGGAGAAAAGAGTATGCTTCAACGATTTGTTCTGTATGGAATTTTGTTGCTTGGTATATCCACCGCCTTTGCTGATCTCCTCGTAGGAGAAACGGACTATCTGCGGTGGACTGTGGATGAGGCAGGGCATACGGCATCCTTCATGGATAAAAGCACCGGCAGGAATCTCATTTCAGAAGAAGCAAAAGTACCCCTTTGTCGGCTTAAAAAAGCGGAAGAGGCGTTGTCCTTGACGGCGATACAACAAAAAGACGAAACGCTCATTCTCAGTTTCGGGGATAACGAAATTGAAGTCGTCTTACATGTTGAACTGCTGCCGCGCTATATCATTCTGTCTGTACTCTCTATTAGTGATGATGCAGTGGATGAGCTGGAGTTTCTCAATGTGCCGCTCAATATCAAAGGCACCGTTGAAGAAGCTTTTCATGTTTGTGCCTTGGCACTTAACTTGCAAACCAAAGTGGTCGATATCCCCGGTCCGTCGAAACATCTGTTAGCAACAGCTTTCAAACGTTTCGGGATACCGGGCGCATCTGTTGCGATTACTGCTGCGCCGGCAGAAGCCTTACGCGGAATATTACAAGAAGTCGTGGCAGCGGCGGAAGACCTGCCTAAACATCTTGATGCTTCCGTGCCGCCTATTGGCGGGCCTTGGGCGCTGGATAGACCGGGTAACCGGGGTTCCTATTTATTTGATTTCGGAAGTTTGACGGAAGAAACGGTAGACGAATGGATCGAACTCGTTCAGCAATTGGGTTTTAACCAAATAGATTTCCACACCGGCTCATCGCTGCGTTTTGGTGACTGTGTGCCCAACCCCAAGCTCTTTCCCAAGGGTCGGGCAAGCGTGAAAGCAGTTATCGATAAACTGCACGACGCGGGCATCGCAGCGGGGCTTCACACCTACGCTTTTTTCATTGCCAAAGACTCGGTTTATGTCTCGCCGAAGCCGGACCCTCGTTTGGGTAAAGACGCGGTTTTTAGCTTAACTGACGCCGTGGATGCTGAGGCGGTCACGATCCCGGTTGCAGAATCTACCGCTGATGTTTCTCTTAAAACAGGCTTCTTCGCGCGTAACAGCGTTACTTTACAAATTGATGATGAATTGATCGTTTTTTCCGGAGTGACCTCGGAAGCGCCCTTCGCTTTTACGGAATGCAAGCGCGGCGTCCACGGCACTCAAGCCGCGTCCCACGCCGCGGGAGCGCCGGTATACAAGCTGAAAGAATGTTTCGGGCTCTTCACTCCCGACGGCGATTCCTCTTTGCTGGCTGAGGTAGCGGCGAATACAGCGGATACCTTTAATGAATGTGGTTTCGACATGATGTATATGGATGCTTTGGATGGGGAGGACATTCTTGCCGGCGGTGAATATGGCTGGCATTACGGCGCAAAATTCGTCTATGAAATCGCCAATCGAATCAACCGTCCTGCCTTATTCGAAATGAGCACCTTCCATCATCACTTGTGGTGTGTGCGCGCTCGTATGGGCGCTTGGGATCACCCGACACGGGCGCACAAACGTTTCATCGACCGACACTGTGACGCTAACATAGAAGGCGCCCGCATGTATCTACCCATGAATTTGGGATGGTGGGCGGTGAAAAACTGGCAGGACGGTACTGCATCGGCATGGTCAGAACCTACCTACACGGATGATATTGAATATCTCTTGTGTAAAGCCTTGGGCAACGATATGTGCCTGTCCCTTATGGGCGTTAATCCCCAAAATATTGGAGACATGCCAATGTATCAACGGCTGATGCCACTGTTTAAACGCTATGAAGACCTGCGCCACGAGGGGACGGTATCGGAATCCATCAAAAAAGAATTGCGCAGCCCCGGAAAAGAATTTGTGTTGGAAATAAATGAGGATGAAACACCTCGTTTTAGACCTGCCTTCTACGATAAACATCGGGTGGATTCTCTGGAAGCGTGGAATGCCACGTGGACGATGGATAATCCCTTTGACCGCCAAGAGGCGTGGCTGCGTATAGAAGCGCTCATGGGCGTAGCGCCCTATGATTCTGAAGAAGCGGTTGTTGTTGAGGATTTCTCCGACCCCGATGCTTTTACGGTGAGAAAGGCGATTGACGGTGTTCAAGCAAGCTTGGAGCGTACGGAGGATGTCGTGCAGATTGGCGATTATAGCGGCCGCTTCACAGCGGCGAGTAAACGCGATGCAGCCCTAGGCAGTTGGGCGCAAATAGGTCGTACCGCCTCGCCGCCTTTAAATCTGGCGAACAAGCCTGCTTTAGGTGTGTGGGTACATGGTGACTGCAGCGGGGCGCTCATCAACCTGCAAGTGCTCAGTGCAGCCTATACAGGCGACGGCGGCACGGGAGATCATTACATTACCCTCGATTTTTCAGGGTGGCGCTATTTCTCTTTAGTCGAATTCGAAAGTGAGCGGATTTCAGATCTTGCCTGGCCCTATGGAAATATCTACAGTATTTACCGGGAAGGGGTGGATTTTAAAGCGGTCGAATCCTTTTCCCTCTGGTGCAATAATCTGCCGCCCCAAGAGGAAATGGCCTGTGCCTTGAGTCCCGTCAAAGCCTTGCCCTTGGTAGATCTTCCTTTGCGTAATCCCGTGTTGACTATCAACGGCGTTGAATTGCGTTTTCATGTTGAAATTCTTTGCGGCACGAGTCTGGAATTACACGATGCAAACACATGGATACTCTATGGCAAGAAAGGCGAAGAATTGGCGCGGGGTACCGCAGAAGGGGAAGTGCCCATTCTGGAAGAAGGGGCGAACCAAATTCGTTTTGCTTGGGATATCAATGGCGATGTGGAAGCTCGCGCACGGGTAACGCTTCGGAGTCTGGGCGGTACACTCGCCGCGGACTGACCCGGGCGGCATAGTGCAGCCTAAGCCTAGGAGCGGTGGATCAAACGACCCGGCCAAGGGGTTTCAATTTCAATGGCATTGTCGGGACAGACTTCCTGACAGCAATAACAGCGAATACAAAGGCTGTAATCGTAGCGCGGGACTTTGTCGCGATCGCCGCCGGGGAAGTCCACCGCTTTGGGCGATACCGGGCACATGGCGACGCAAGTGCCGCAGCGGGTGCATCGTTCATCGCGAATCGTCGGTCTGGGGATGACATAGCGGCGCATGATCGGAACGAGGAAAGGATTGAGCGTATCCCCGCGCAGCTCTTTATCACGCTTTACATCAAAGTCAGGAACCATGCAGCTTTCGATAGGGTCGCCGACTAATCGGATATTTTCGTAGGTACCCAGACCGGATTCTTTTCCGGAGACAATCGTGGCGACCAGTTGAGGATCCAAATCGATCATGCGGCAGAAGACGGCGTCAAGGGCAACAGGATCGGTGGAAAAGAGCAGTACGCCCGTATCTCTGGGGGTGCCATTGCCGGGGCCGTTGCCTTCCATGGCGGTGATTCCATCCATAACATATAAGCGCGGTTTCAAATAAGCGGTCAGATCCACCAACATTTGGGCAAAGGTTTCAAGCTTGCTTAAGCGCCCGTGAAACTCTCCTTTCAACATGCCGGGTATACAGCCAAACTGATTTTTTATTGCGCCGGTAATACGGGTCAGGGCATGGGTTTTCATTTTACACAGCGAGATGATGCCTTCTGAGTCCAACACACCCTTGGCAATAACAAATTGTTTGCAAAGTTTGCCTTCAGGAAATGAGATGGTCGTGCCATTTTGAAAATCTGCAAAGTCAATTCCTAAAGATTCGGCAACAGCCTGTAATCCGGCGCGCCGTGCTGCAGCGCTTGGCTTGCCAAAACCGGGAGAATCGCCATAATGAACACGTGCGCCACAGGCCAAGAATGGTTTTGCGACAGACTCAAAAACAGCGGGGTGGGTAGTCACCGCCTTGTCGGGCGATTTCCCGCTGAGCAGATTGGGCTTAAGCAGTATCTTTTCCCCCGATTTCACAAATGTTTCGATCCCGCCTAATAAGGAAATCCCCTGTGCTACAGATTCGTCGACACGGCGGGGCTCATAATCTTTGCAGTGTACAATTGCCACAACAGGCTGGGGATTCTCGGGCAGAACAGCATTGCTATTATCCATAAAACACTTTCATTCGTAATTGGAATAAATTTGATTGATGCCTTCGTTGGCACGAGGCTTTTCTATTCTTCGACATTATACGTGTTATGGATATGATGCCTCCATTCGTTATACTGATGCATTCTTAAAGGTGCTATTATGACAAAAGGGCTGTTTCTACAAAATATAATTGCTGTCATTTGGGATTTCGACCAAACCCTCGCGCCCCATTACATGCAAGATCCGATCTTCAAACATTACGGAATCGATGCGGACACTTTCTGGAAAGAAGTCAATTCCCTGCCGGCCTATTATGCCAAAAACAATATTCGCGTGCAGAATGATACCTGTTATCTCGGTCATTTTCTGACCTATGTGCAACAGGGGATCATGAAAGGGCTATCCAATGCCAAGTTGCGCGAATTGGGCAAAGAGATCGAATTCTTTGACGGGATCCCCGATATTTTTACGCGGTTGACGAAGATTTTAGAAGCATCCAACTACAAAGACCGTGATCTGCGTCTGGAACATTATGTGGTCAGTACCGGACTGGCAGAATTGATTCGCGGCTCCTCTGTTGCCGATTATTTGAGCGGTGTTTGGGCAAGCGAATTCATTGAAACACCGGCGCCGCCGGGAATCATGGCCGTGGACATGCCTGTAGCCGGTGAAATAACCCAGATCGCAGGCTTTTTAGACCATACCACGAAAACCCGTGCCCTTTTTGAGATCAACAAAGGTATCAACAAAGAGGAAGGTATCTCCGTCAACGACGCTATTCCCGAGGAGGAACGGCGTGTACCCTTTTCCAATATGATCTATATTGCTGACGGCCCCAGCGACATTCCCACGTTCTCCGTTGTGCGCAAACACGGCGGTCTCGCCTATGCCGTGTATCCGCCGGGATCGACAGAGCGCTTTGCGCAGGTCGATGATTTGCTGAAAACGGGGCGCGTCGATTCCTGCGGCCCTGCTGATTATCGCGCGGGCGGTCAAACGGATATGTGGCTGCAGCGGCAGGTGACCATCATTGCAAATCGGATGGTAGAGGAACGACGGCGAAAACTCGAATCGAAAACAGCGCGCAGCCCGCAGCATGGAGAATGAAGGCTGCTGTGCCTTTGCCGCTCGCGTGTCGCAGCGTTTTTCATGGAATAGTCTTTGGATTCGACAACATGATCCGCCCTATAGATTGAAAATAATGCGTGTTCGAAGAACACCCTTTCTATAAAAAACCAATAGTGTAGGAAAGTTAATATGTACTTGTTAAGTGTAGCGGGCATCATAACAGCGGCCCTTTTTCAAGGCGCTTTTTCTTTCACCGATGATGGACAGACAATACAGATCATGGAAAATGATACGCCCGTGTTGCATTATCGCTATGTCCCGGGGGAGCGCCCCTTTATCGTTTCTGAGGGCTATCGACGAGCAGCCTATATTCATCCGCTCTTTGGGCTGGACGGTGAACCATTGACCCAAGATTTTCCCCTAGATCATTTCCACCATCGCGGCATCTTTTGGGCATGGCCCGATAGCAGCTTAGGCGAGCGTCGCGCCGACATTTGGCTTCTCGACGGTATCCGCGAAATCCACAAAGATTGGGTAGTTCGCGAGGCTCATGAAAACCAAGCTGCCTTGGGCGCTGTCACGCACTGGGTCTATGATGATGCGCCTGACAAGCCTGTCATGGAAGAAACAATGCGAATGGTGGTTCATGCTGCCCAAAAAGATTCCCGCGCCATTGATTTTGAATTGTCCTTTAAAAATATAAGTGATGAGGTGTTTACACTTCGCGGCAGCCAAACAGATCACAAAGGCTATGGCGGCTTTTGTATTCGACCTGATGCCTCCCGCGCTCCCTTTCTTTTTACGTCGGCAGCAGGGGAGAGCCCCGATGATCTTTTGGAATTGAATTCGCCTTGGGTTGATATTTCCTATGCCAAGAAAAAGAAAAGTAAAGACTATTCAGGGACCGCTATATTTCAACATCCCCACAATCCCGGATATCCCCATCCCGGATGGATACTGCGTCACTATGGATTTTTAGGTCAATCTTGGCCGCACCGGGAAGATCATGTGATGAAGCCCGGCGATTCGTTTACCTTAAGCTACAGACTTTTCATCCATCGCGGCAATGCGGCAGAAGCAGATGTAGCCGGGGCTTTCCATCGCTACGAAAAAGAACGTCAATAAAAGGCGGATCAAAAGAAGAATATCCCATTGCGCCGCGGCTAGCGCTCTATAACCTTCCTAACAACACAAAGGATTTTACGTGAAAGAAAAAGTATTCGATATTCAACGCCGTGTTGTAGCCCATAAGACGGTGGAATCATGGCAGACCATTCCCCATGCCGGTTTGGTCATTGATCTCGATGTAACGGAAGTGCTCAGCTTTGTTGATGCCTTACGTCAGAAGGAAGAATACCGAGACATCCGCATTACCATGAATTCGGTCATCTTGAAGATCATTGCGGAAAGTATTAAAGAATCCCCTGAAATCAATAGCTCCATATCCTATTCCAATAAAAACGGCTCCGGTAAAGTACTGTACCGCGACAGCATCGATATTGCCGTACCTATGGTGACCAAAGAGAAGCGCATGATCACGCCTATTGTGCGCAATCTGGACCGTTTGTCCCTTCCCGATGTATGCCGTGCCATGGACGAGTTGAAACGGCGCGCCAACAATACACCTATCGATTTGCTCCTCGTTGAGGTGAGTCTTCTCGATACGAAAGAACGATTCTTTAAGGGGCAGTTCCTGAGTATTTTAAGACGCATTTGGGCAAACTTTTTCAGCGCGCAACGTATCTCCATGCCGCCTCTAAAAGAACGCCGCCGTTTCGCCCGGGTTCCACTCACAGAAAGATTGGGTCCTGCCGATCTGCTTGATGCCACTACACTGGTGTCCAATGGCGGCACGCTTGTCCCGGGGCTTCCTTGTCATTGCGTCTTGCTCGAAATCATTCCGCCGCAAATTACGGCCATGGGGCTTACAGGAATTCAAAGAAAGCCCATGGTTATGAAAAACGAAGCGGGCGAAGAAAGTGTGGCTATCCGCAGTATTATGCCAATGACCTTCTATATAGATCATCGCGCCCTGGATTTTGAACATGTCGTCGGTTTTCTACACCGATTACATGGGCTTTGCGCGGAGCCCGAGGAATTGATCACGCTATAAGTGCATTGCGCCACGGGGCGCTCAGGTTTTGTGGACAATCCATAAGCGAGTCTGCGGCGTTAAGGCGATAGATTCTCCTCCTTCAAATCCCGCCTCATCCGTCCAAGCTTGGATTTCATCATAGCTGTAAGTATTTCCGCCCTCGGTGTGTACCAACATATGCAGCGCAAACATCAGGCTAAAAGGCGGGCCTGAACGGTCGTTTTCCACTATGAAATCCTTGATCAAAAGCATTCCGCCCGGCTCCAGCGCATGATAGACTTTGCGAAGCAGCGCGGCATTGTCTGCTTCGCTGAAGCTGTGAATCAAATTCGAGATGAAGACGAAATCATAGCCCGTGCCGAGATCATCGTTGAGACAATCACCGGTAATGAAATCAATACGATGAAGGCACTGCGCCGCTGCGCATTGCTCCTTGGCAATTTCTACCACATCCGCCCGATCAAAGAGGGTCGCTCTTAGGTTGGGATAGGCTTGGGTAAAGGCAATCGAATAGGCTCCGGGCCCGCCGCCAAGGTCGAGCATATGTCCATAGGGCGACAAATCCATGGTGGACAACACGGCTTGCGCACTCAGTTGAGCGGTATTTGCCATGCCGAGGATAAAGTTGCGCAGGGATTCGCCGCTTCGCTTTTCGCTTGATGCCAAACCGCGTCCGGTCCGCACACGCTCATCTAGGGTGGACCAATGCTCCCAACTGCCGAGATTATGTTTAATAATGTCCCCTTGATAGGCTTGTCCTTTTTTCGCTAGGGTGGCAAAGGCGATGGGCGCATTGCTGTAGCGGCTTTCGTCTTTCTTAAGCAAACCACAGGCAACCAAACCATTCAGCATCAGGGATACACCCCGTTCGCTCCATCCTAAGGACGCGGCCACGGCCTCGCTGTCTTGGGGCGTTTCAAGGAGATCAAAAATACCGGCTTTGACTGCCGTGAAAAGTAACTGAGACTTTTTGTATCCGTTGGAAATGGTGTTTACAAAAGTGGTCCACTCACGTATTTGTTCGGAATCAGGCACGGTTCACCTCATTACAGTACTGATAGGGATTAGCCCAGACGTTCGGGGGGCGGCTCCGTCAAATCAAATTCATCTTTTTCAGGTGCCTCCACAGCATCGGGAATCTCTGTTGTTGAAGAGCCGGATTCCTGAAACTCCGAAGGCGCTGCGTCACGTGGTGCCGCATCGGGCGCGGTTGCGGCAGCGTCACTTTCTTCTGAATCAGACGCTGTCGCTGTATCCTCGCCGGACTCCTCTTCTTTTGCCGGAAGCTCCTCTTCTCCGGGAGGCGTTGATCGCACAGGCGCGTAGGTATAAGAAGAATCATCTTGGCGGTCGGTAGGATCCACGTTCGACGAGGTGGATGGGGTGGATTTGTTATCGAGAACGTCTGATAAATCGGTCTCCTTGGACAGTTTATCAATATAGCTTTCTGTTTCTGAGGAGAGTTTTTTGATCTCTTTTTTTAAAGGATTTAGTTCTTTTGTGACTTCACTTTGGATATCATCCATATAACCGCGAATGTCACGCATGGTACGTATGGCGATTTTTGCAAAGTCGGGAAATTTTTCAGGGCCAAATATGATTAACGCGATCACACCGATCAAAATCATTTCGCCCATGCCAATGCCAAGCATGATCGGATTTCCTTTATTCCGTTACTTTCGCCTGTTTGCGACGCACTACCAAATAAGAGCCCAAAATACTAAGCTCGTACAAGATCACCAAAGGGGTCACCATGACTATCATGGAAACGGGATCGGGAGGGGTCAAAATAGCGGATAAAATTGCCATGGCAACAATCGCTATTTTCCGATACTGTTTCAATCCTTGCGGTGTCAGCAAGCCCATATACACCAAAATCAAGACGACCATGGGAAATTGGAATGCCGCGGCGAATCCAAAAAGTAAAATTACAATAATGTTTAAGGTTTCATTGAGTCGCAGTTGAACGAGAACGCCTTCAGGTATCCATTCCAGAAGATAGGGCAATACGACGGGGAAGACGCCAAAATAGGCAACGCTCACGCCCGCTAAAGCGAGCAGACTACAGCCGAATATTAATATTTGGATAACACGTCGTTCATTATCGAATAAACCGGGAAAGATAAAGGCGCAAAGCTGCCACAAAATGAAGGGAAGGGCAAGTAATAAACCGCCGTAACCGGCTATCTTAAATTTGACAACAATAAATTCAAGGGGATTAAGGACGGTCCATTGAACCTTGTCTATTGCTTTTTGGGGAAGCTCTGCAGCCGCCGCTTCGGCATCAGCACCTTCGGTAATTGCTTCCGGATCAGCGTCTGTGACGATGATACCGCTTTCGTTCAAAGGTCTGAGCGGCCAAGATAGGAGCGAAAAGATCTGGTTCGATAAGGCATAACAAATGATCACAGCTGCCAAGAGGGCAACGCATGACCGTATGAGACGGGTACGCAATTCTCCGAGATGCTCGGTAAAACTCATTCTTTTTTCATCACGAGACACGGAAAACACTCCTATGCATAGTGCCTTGGTTTAAAGCGCAGCCCCTTTTCTTATCGTATCGGTATTTCGTAACAATGGGCAATCTGTATGTGTTGCAAACAAATGAGGGGGAAGAGGGGATGCCGCCGACGGAAGAACCATCGTCAAAAAACTTACTTCTCAGATTGGGGCGTAGTACTTCGGACACGATCACGCAATTCTTTTCCCATCTTAAACTTAACAGTACGCTTCGGCTTTGCGATTACCGTTTCTCCACTGCGTGGATTCCGTGTCACCCGTGCGGCACGTTCCTCAATCTGAAATACTCCAAAACCGCGGATCTCAATACGTTCGCCTGTCCCCAAGATATCCAATACCGTTTCCAGAAAACTCTCTACATAGCTTCGGGCTAAATCGGGATCTATTTTCATGCGTTTGGCCAAACGCATTACTAAATCATGTCTGGTCACAATTGTTCATCCTGTAAGTATGGTATTGCGTGTTTCGGGTTTTGAATAAAGAGAAACAGTCCAATTAACGCATTCCAAGCGCACTCTTGTACATAGTACCAATGCCGCCAATATCAAAAATTACTACGATCGCAATAACGGCGATGATTGCGCCGATAATAAGAACAGTTTTGAGCGTGGCGGGATCCATACCGCCGCCTCCGCCTCCGCCGCCGCCTGCAGCCAGATCGTTTGTGGCAAGATAAATCTTTTCGCCTTGTTCGGCGCGCGCTTTTTTGTCTTCAATTACGCCTAGGGTTTCATTAATGGCGATGAAGGCACGGTGCCATTCGGTCTGTAGCTTTTTAAGCGCCACTTCTGACTGGGAATAGATAGCTTCAAGGTTGGTCGCACCGGAAACAATGTTCATGGTGTTACCGTCCAAGCTGTAATCGTCCACCAGGGTCTGTTGCAGTACGCGGTGCTGACGGGCCAATTTGCTTTTGATCTTGAGGAACTGATTCTCAAGTTGGGCTTTATTCACGCCGGGATTTGGATAGGTCGTGAGGATTTGGTTGAACAGCAACCAGTCATTCATAAATTCGCGGCAAAGGTCAACACGGCGTTCAAGCATTTGAACCGTACGTAATTGTTTTTTGCTGAGTGCCATAATAAAGTTAATCTCCTTTTAGAAGCGGGCTCCACATCACTTCAGAATAGTTAATTTAGCATAAGCAGGACATAAAATTAAAGAAAGACTTCTAGCTGCGAACTGCCCTGTCGAAAATAAAGCCGGTATTAAAGCGCTCCGGCAATATGTCATTTAGATAGCAAATCAGTTTGAATCTCGTGACACAAAACAGGGTACAGACCATATACATGCGTTGAACCACCCTGTTGTTCCGATTATTTGCAGCAACACATATTGTTCCAATGCGTTATTATAACACAAGTCCGGATATTGTAATCCTATTCTAGATAGGCTTTTCCCGCCCTTTCCGATTAAGGGGTATCTTCCCCTAACAATAAACGCAGCACCATGGTTGCTTGGTGATGGGCGGCCACACCTACCCGCGGTGCCATAAGCCCTCTGTCCGGCTGCGCCTCGGTCTTTTCATCGCCGCAAAGGTAGAGATTAGCGCCCAGTCGTCGCGTACGTATTTCATTGGCACTGCCAAATCCTGCCATGCCGGAAGCAGCAACAATTTTCGTGTCGGGAAGGGCGCGCAGCACCGTCTCGATCAACATGGCCTTTTCTGCTGCTATATCAAAGGCTTCCACTATCACGGGGCAGCTTTGGAAAAGGCTCGGGATATTTTTCGGAGTCAGGCGCAGTGCATGGGCGCTGCATGTTACCGTTGGGTTTATCCGGCTCAGGATGGAGGCGAGGGCATCGCTTTTCTTGAGCCCCACCTGATCGACAAAATATTGTTGTCGGTTCAAATTGCTTACATCGACGACGTCAAAATCTACCAAGATGAGATTACCCACGCCGAGGCGTGCCAACGCAATGGCTATGGTTGAGCCGAGACCGCCTAAACCGGCAATGGCGACAGAAGCCTTTTTAAGAACCTTGTGAATCTCAGGGGTGTGGCGCTCCGCCATCATGGTTTCCAGTTCTTCGTTCGAAGGAATGGGTCTCTTGTTGAGAAACGGTTTCATAGGCTGTTCCATAGGAGCCCTTCCTAAATTTCTATTCCGGTGATGATCCAATTGAAAGGCTTTCGCCGCCTTCTTCTTTCATTGACGTGACCTTACGACCCAGTGTCTCCGCAAAATTCACGGCTTGAGAAACGGTTCCTGCGTCCAAGTGAAGGGGAATATCGTCGGGGGTTCCATAATTGCGGGGAAAGTGATTTTTATCTAAGCCTACAAGGCTGATCCCGGGAATGCCGCGGAGCAGGGGCAAATAGGCATTGGTCATAAAACGGTGTACACGTGCTTTACGAACTTTGAACTTTTCTGAAATTTCAGACGCGGCTTTGACGAGGCGGTTTGAACAGGGAACTCGAAACAAAATACCTTCTGCTTCCGTATAATGCAAGTCACCGGCGCCAACCCCTTCCAGATTGATAATACAGGTATTTTTTTTGAGTGAATTGATCTCTTGGCTGAGCTTACGCATATCGGCCATGGTTCCGAAATGATCACCGGAAAAAAAGTAGAGTACCGTTGTGTTCGGAATAGGATCTTTGTGGAGACGTTCTGCAATTTCGAGTATGGCCGCCACGCCGGAGGCATTATTATTGGCGCCGGGCGATCTTTTCCCTGCCAAAGATGCCGCTGAAGTGATTAGGGCGATGAAAACGAAAAATACAAGAGTGACGATCTTTATCCATAGGCTTATCGTGTCCATGCCGTCGGCGTAATCGCCGTAAACGTCTACAAATAAAACGGCAAGAACGAGGATCATGAACGCGGGAATGATTCCTTTAAAAATGTGGACAAAAGTGTGTCTAAACCACTTCGCTATAAAATTGTGGCTTGTATCCATATAGGCGGTAAAAATAAGGAGCTTTTGCGCCCGTCTATCTTTTTTGATTCCCGTGATGTTGGTGGATTGAGCGCCGGCAAATAGACGGGAGAAAACGGGGAAGCCCATGTGCTCTGCCATATAGGCGAAAAAGACGATCGCGCCGTAGTAAAGAGCGATGGCGGGCCACCAGAAAGCGAGAGCGCAAATGAAAATAAACTCGCCGTAATAGGCACTCATAAGCAGTTTGGCGTTTTTGACCACATTAAAAGTAGATTTTTGAACCACATCAACAAAAGGCTGTATTCGTGTTTCGATATAGTCCGCCGCTTGCGCTTCTTGCTGCGTAGCAGATTCACGATGCTTCAAGTCTTCCGATAAATAAACGATATCTTTCAGAATCCGGTTCATAGGATAGTTTCTGTTCTCCCTTTTGTAAAACCTAAATCAGCAGACAATTATTCTCGCCTCAAATGCCCTATACCCTAAAACAACGCATCTGCGTGCCGCCACGATTTATGTTATTGAAAATTTAAAACATCTTGACGTCCCGGCAAGCGGCGAAATTCAGTCTCAATCACGGAGGCCGCTATTGCCCGGTCAATGCCCTGCCGCTTTAAATAAGTGTATAAGAGTTCCGCCAAGCGTGACAACGACAAGGCATGAACGCGGCGTACTTGCGCCCAAATAAATTCGGAGAAGTCTTTAAAAATTAAAAAAGGGGAGCTGCCCGTTTGCCATAATAAGTTCAGACTCTCATTAAAGTTTCCATGATTGTAATATAAGTCGAAATAGCGGGCAAAACGCTTCATCTCCTGTATTTTTGTGTAGGAAAGGCAAGAAGTTTCCAGAATTTCGTAGGGGGCAGCGGTGTCGAAGATCAAGGTGCTGTCATCTTCAAGCGCCAAGGGCGCGCCGTCCAGCCGTTTTAATAAGCCCACTTGTATTTCTTGCAGATTTGCCTTGACCAAAATATCAAAGCCTTCGCCGATAGATTCCAAACTTTCATGGGGAAGTCCAACAATCAAATCGGCATGGAGCAGCGCGCCAGTTTGCGCTCGTAAAAAGGCGAGGGTCTCCCAAGTCTTCTCCAGATTCTGATACCGTTTGATTCTTTTCTGCACGTCTTTATTCGTGCTTTGGATACCTACTTCGAGATGAAGGCTTCCCTCGGGAAAAGCGGCAAAGGCCGTTAAAAGTTTTGGTGAAACGCGATCAGGCATAATTTCAAAATGGAGCTGAACATGCTCAGAACGGTGCTTTAAAAAGAAATCCAATATTTCTAAAGCCCGCTCTTCATCAACGTTAAACGTTCGGTCTGTAAATTTAAACAGTCGGACACCCCGTTCCAGTAAACCCTGCATTTCTTGCAGAAAAGAGTGCAAGGGGAAAAAGCGTATTTTGGTATCCCGTGCCGACAAACAAAAGGAGCAGCGATAAGGACAGCCGCGGCTGCTTTCAACATAGACAATGCGATTCCGTATATCTTCCGCTGTGTAAAGATGGTAGGGGCTGGGGAGTGTATCGAGATCAGGGGAAAGTCCGTCAATGATTTTTTCTCTTGGAAAGATCCCCGCCTCCAATTGATCGAGTAATTGAATTAAAGCTCCTTCCCCTTCACCGCGAATAATATAGTCAGCGCCGGCAAAAGTACTTTCTTCTTTCCCATCGCCGAAGGTCTCAGGACCGCCCACAATCAACGTGATTCCCGGAGCGATGGCATGCAAAATATGTATGACCCGTGCCATGAGGTCTATATTCCAAATGTAGACGCCAAGCCCTATAACGGTCGGATTTTGTGCTAATAATTCTTCTACAATGTAATAGGGAGCATGTTGAATGGTGAATTCTTGTATGTGCGCTGTGTGCCCGGTCGCTTCCAGCGCAGCCGCGAGACATTTCAGTCCGAAGGCGCAGTGTGTATAGCGTGCATTGGCTGTTGTTAAGAGTACGTCCACCTGATCTTCACTTTCTCATGGGATTGCGTAATGGTTAAGCGGAGTTGTGATGCATGGCGATTCACGGCGACATAAGAAGCGTCGCTTATAGCGCTTATGGGTCGTGCATATCCTGTAAATCATGGTATCTTTAGTTGAATCCTGTGACGAGTCGGAAGGTGACTTGCTCTTCTTCCTCGCTTAGATTGATGGTGAGAAAGCGTCCTTTTTTCTCAAAACTAAGGGTGGGAGCCGCGTCGTTCTTATCCGTACTCGTTGGTTGTTCCCATCCCTCTTTAGCTGTTTCAGTTTCGAAAAAATCAATGACGGTCTTCATGCTGTCCGCCGTGGAGGCTTGCAAGAAAAAACGGAAATCTTCATCCTCCATACTCATATGCACCCGTGCGTGCGGGTACTGTGGAACGTCAAAGGGAAAATCATCAGGAACCCGTGGCACGGCGTCACTGTGCAGTATTCTCGCTGCTGCTTCCGCTTTCTCTGCAGCAGCCTTGTTCTTCGTTGCAGCGCCGGCGAAGGATTCATCGCTGTGGACTGTTTCTGCCGCATCAAAAGTATGGGACCATTCTACATCGAAATTTTCCCTCTCTTCTCTTTCCGGTGATTGCGGCCGGAGGGATGGTTGTGTAAGCAGCGTGTCGGTATTGCTTTCTTGGGCGTGTGCATGTTCCACATGGGGACGGCTGCTAACCGCTGTTTCGGGTTCAGGCGGTACGGAAAGATTGGTCGGTGCTTTTTCCGGCTTGGAACCCCCGCAACTTAGCAAGGAAAGAAGCAGGGGGGATGCTAAAAGCAGGATATATAGAAGGTGAAAAGACTTTTTCATCGTGAATTCCCTCAATGGAGACACTCAAAGATTGGTCGATTAAATCATAACACAATTGAAAATCCCGTGGATTCTTTTGCAACCCTGCGAATTTGGGAATGGTGTTGACGGCTGATGAAATTGAAGCAGAGACTTAAGACAGAGACTCTTTGCTTCAGGTCTGCGATGACGCTGAGAGTTGCGGTTTAGGCGTTTAAACTCGTATACTGTGCCTTTCAATACAGCGATATAAGGGAAGAACCATGCACTTTTCAGAGTTCACGTTAACTATACAAGTTTTCTTTCTTGGCGCCGCCTTTATTTTAGGAACGGTTATCGGAAGTTTTTGTAACGTTTGCATTAGCCGCTGGCCTTCAGGCGCATCGGTAGTACAGCCCCGATCACGGTGTCCTAAATGCCTCAACTCCATTGCGTGGTACGACAATATCCCCTTGCTCAGTTGGATAATCCTTCGTGCTCGGTGCCGCCACTGTAAGACGCCGATCAGTGCGCAATATCCTTTGGTCGAATTGATCACGGGCTTGTTGTTTATGCTCGTTTTTCGAATCTTCGGTTTCACGCCCGCCGCGGCAGTTTATATGCTATTCAGCGCCTCTATGGTGATCGTAACAGCGCAAGACCTCAACGACTGGACCATTCCCGACGAAATCAGCATTACCGGTATTCCGGTGGGTATCGTCTTGTCTTTGGCAGGAATGTATTGGCACGATACGGCCGGGCTGCGCGTCACCAGTTTCTATGATTCGGTGGCAGGGGTTGTCCTCGGCGGCGGAATCCTCATGGCATTAGATCGAATCACTGTATGGGTTCTGAAAAAGCCCGGTATGGGGTTCGGAGACGTCAAGCTCCTTGCCATGATTGGAGCCTTTTTGGGATGGCGCGGTGTGCTGGGTACGTTGGTCATTGCTTCTGTATTGGGCAGCGTGGTAGGTTTCGCGTTGATTCTCTACTTTTGTTTTAAGGGTGAAGCGGAACAAAAGCCGGAACCGGAAAAGGATGTACAAGAGGAGGCAAAGGTTGATGCGGAAGAACAAGAGATTACTCTTGAAGGGCATTATCTGCCCTTTGGTCCTTGGCTTGCCATCGGCGCGCTCCTCTTTCTGTTTTGGGGGCAAGATATCATCAACAGTTATTTGTCGATTATCAATGTGACCCCTGTCGATCCAATTCTGTTGTATGATGATCTGAGCGCGCTTATACGATGAAATCAAAACCGCCATGGGAACACATTGGGCTGCTCCCTATATCAACACCAACCGTATTTCCGGTAGGCCCCGCCAATGTTTATCTCTATCCCGGTCCGCCGATGATACTCTTTGATGCGGGCACTCATACAGAGAGCGCCTTTCAAGCCTTGGTTGCCGCTTTGGATCAATACGGCTTTCAACTCGGGGATATCGAAAAGGTCGTGCTCACCCATCATCACTTAGACCATATCGGTTTGGCGCGACGCATCAAATCCCTTTCTAAAGCTCGGGTGGCAGCCCATCATTCTGTGAAGGTACATTTATCGCTCTTATTTAAGGATGGAGAAATCCGTGAACAAATAAAATATTTGCTGTTGGAATTGGGGGCGCCCCTATCTAAGATCGATTATTTGGTGGAAGAGCGGATGAAACACCGTCAGCTCTTCGATCCGCCCGAGATGGATGACCCTTTGGAAGACGGCGACGAAGTGGGGCCTTTCGAAGTCCATTTCAGACCGGGCCATTCTTCCACCGATACGGTATACATCCACAAGGAAAAACGCTGGGCAATCACTGGAGATCACTTGATCTACAAAAAAACGCCCAGTCCCTTACTGCGCTATCACAATGAGGACGGCGTACGCGTAAAGAGTCTGGTTCAATACTATGGATCTTTGTTGAAAACACGGGCGCAATCAATTACGGGCTGCTTTGCCGGTCACGGCAGCCCCTTTGTCGATCATCGTCATGCAGTGGACGCAACCGTTGAACACATCAAGAAGCGCTGTCTCCGTCTCTTAGGTCTTTTGCCGGAATCCGGAATCACGCCCTTCGAAATGACCTGTCTCCTTTTCCCACGTATGACCGACGAGATGTTGTTCTACTGTCTATCCACTGTAACGGGTCATCTGGAGTTATTGGAAACGCAGCATTTGGTTCATAGCGACGCCCATGACCATGTACTGCATTATTTTCCTGTATCCTCTTCTGTTTGACGTTACGGCGCATTTGATGGTACACTATGGTTTATTAGCACTCTAATGTGTTGAGTGCTAATTTTATGGTGCGGTACTTGTTGCGCTTGGTGCTTATCCTATCAGGTGGTCATAACCTATTATGATGACAGATGGTATCCCAAAACACGCAATCGATGCTTTAAATGATCGGGAACGTGAAATACTGAACGCTGTGGTCAATAGCTATATTACGACAGCGGAACCGGTAGGCTCCCGTACGATTGTGCGGCGTTTTGGTTTGGATTTGAGTGCAGCAACGGTACGCAATGTGATGGCAGACTTGGAAGAGCTGGGGTTTCTCCAACAGGTGCACACAAGTTCCGGTCGTGTCCCCACCGATCTGGGGTATCGGTACTACGTGGATCATCTCATGCAGATTCAACGCTTGAGTCTTCAAGAACGCCGCCGCATAGAAAATGAATTTCAAAATAAGTTGGACGATGTTAATTCTGTCCTGCGCCATACGAGCCACCTGTTAGCGCTCTTGACCCATCAGGCAGGTATTGTAGAAATTCCTTCTGCAGACCGCGCTTTGGTTCAACGCTTTGAATTGGTGCCGGTCAGCGAAAATCGGCTGGCTGTGTTGATGGTCGACACGTTGGGTACCGTTCATTCCATGGCGGTGACGCGCCCGGTCAACAAGTCCAAATTAGAATCGTTAACGAATTTTCTGAACCAAAATTTTTGCGGTACGGCCATTGGCTCCTTGAGCCAATCGGTTCGGATGAAGTTGGGACAAGCCTTGGACGAGCAACGGGCGTTGGCTCAAGATGTATTGGAAATACTCAACCTCATGCCGGTAAGCCAAGAGAAGCGGTTGTTTCTCGAGGGGACGGTACAGCTCTTTGAACATCCGGAATTTCAGCGGCTGGAACAAGCCAAAGAAGTTTTTGGTTTGCTTGAAGAACACGACCGCCTCATTGACCTATTGCGAAGGGCGGTTTCAGAAGATGAATATAAATCTGTCTATATCAGCAAAGAAAATGACAATTTGGGTGCAGAGGGCATAGGCGTTGTGGCTTCGTCTTACCATGTCGAAGGTGAGCCTGCCGGTATGATCGGCGTCTTGGGGCCGCGGAGAATGCCCTATTCACGGCTCACATCGGTAGTGCGCTTTACAGCGGATATGGTCGGACGCTTGCTTACGCGGCTCGGTCAATAACGCCCTTTTGCAGTACAAATTCTGAAGGAGATAAAGATCATTTCAATGAGTGGTAAATCGGACAAGACGTTATTCGAACAAATGCTCGAAAAGAAAATAGCGGCGGAAGAAGAAAAGACCAAGCAGAAAGCGGACGATTCTGCAGCGGAAGCAGCATCTTCCGATACTGAAACCGCAGCCGAAGAAGCTGCGAGTGCTTCAGAAAATGAAGCGGCTCCTACTGCCGCCGCGGAAATTGTAGCTGACGATAATAGCGCGGCCCAAGGCGATGATCACGCGAAACAAATTGCAGACTTGCAAGCTGAATATGATCAGATGAAAGATCAATGGCTCCGCTCTCGTGCCGAATTTGACAACTATCGCAAACGTATCCTGCGCGAGATGGACACAACAAAATTCAATGCAACCGCAGATGTGTTGCGCGTATTCCTGCCTGTGGTCGATAACCTTGAGCGCGCCCTTGCCCACGCAAACGAAGAGGATGGGCTGGCGGAAGGGGTGCGGCTCGTTCATAAACAATTGTTGGATTTGTTGGCTGCACAAGGAGTCGTCGCCATTGATGCGAAAGGGCAAGCCTTTGATCCAAATATTCATGATGCCCTGTCCATGACCCCTTCTGAAGAAGTGGAGGAAGGCGTTATACTCGAAGAATTTGAGCGCGGATACATGCTAAAAGATCAGGTCTTGCGCCCGTCTAAAGTCATTGTAAGCGCCGGCAAAGCGGACGATACAGCCGAATAAGAGCAGGCTTAAATTTATTTAGAATCGGTGGGAGATTAAAGTAAGACCACCCACGTTAATCATAAGAAAAGAGATTAAGGAGAATATTCATGGGAAAAGTCATCGGTATAGACTTAGGCACTACGAATTCATGCGTTGCTGTTATGGAGGGCGGTGAGCCCATCGTGATTGCCAACACTGAAGGGAATCGCACGACGCCGTCTGTAGTCGCTTTTACAAAGGATGATGAGCGCCTCGTCGGTGCTGTTGCCAAACGGCAGGCAGTCACCAATCCCCGTAATACCGTTTTTAGTATCAAGCGTTTTATGGGCCGTCGCCATGAAGAGGTGAAGTCCGAAGAACGTATTGTTCCTTATACCATTTCGTCCACCTCGTCGGGCGATGTTCAAGTCGAAATTACAGACAAGAGCTATCGTCCCCCCGAAATCTCCGCCATGATTCTTCAAAAGATGAAAGAGACAGCAGAGGTCTATTTAGGTCAGCCCATTTCTGAAGCCGTCATCACGGTGCCTGCCTATTTTAACGATTCTCAGCGACAAGCAACCAAGGACGCCGGAAGAATTGCAGGGCTTGAAGTGCTGCGTATTATCAACGAGCCTACCGCTGCCGCATTGGCCTATGGTCTGGACAAAAAGAAAGACGAAAAAGTCGCTGTCTACGACCTTGGCGGCGGCACCTTCGACATCTCCATCTTGTCGATCGGTGATGATAGTTTCGAAGTCCTCAGTACCAATGGCGATACCCATCTGGGCGGCGACGACTTCGACCAAAAAGTTATAGACTGGTTAGCCGAAGAGTTTTTACGGGATCAAGGTATTGACCTGCGTAAAGATCCTATGGCGTTGCAGCGGCTGAAGGAAGGCGCGGAGAAAGCCAAATGTGAATTGTCCAGTGCCCTTACCACCGACATCAACTTGCCCTTTATTACGGCAGATGCTTCCGGCCCCAAACACCTCAATTACGTGCTTACCCGTGCAAAATTAGAACAGCTCTGTGATGATTTGCTGCAGCGCAGCAAGAATCCGTGTCACCGTGCTTTGGAAGATGCCGGCCTTTCCGCTTCCGAGGTTGATGAGGTCATTTTGGTCGGCGGCATGACACGAATGCCCGCAGTCGGTAAAATCGTGAAAGATATTTTTAACAAAGAGCCTCATCGTGGTGTGAATCCCGACGAAGTGGTTGCCATCGGCGCGGCTGTTCAAGCAGGTGTATTGGCCGGCGAAGTGAAAGACGTGCTCCTTCTCGACGTTACGCCCCTCTCCTTGGGTATTGAGACGCTCGGCGGCGTATGCACAAAGCTTATTGAGCGGAACACCACCATCCCCGTGACCAAACGACAAGTCTTTTCCACGGCCGCCGATAACCAACAAGCTGTGACTATTCATGTGCTCCAAGGGGAGCGTGAGATGGCGTCGGACAACCGTACCTTAGGGAAATTCGATCTCATGGGCATCCCTGCTGCGCCCCGCGGCGTGCCGCAGATTGAGGTGTCTTTCGATATTGATGCCAACGGTATTGTCAATGTATCTGCCAAAGACCTGGGCACAGGCAAAGAACAGGCGATCCGTATTGAAGCTTCCAGCGGTCTTGCCGAAGATGAAATTAAGAAGATGGTCCGTGAGGCGGAGCAGCACGCTGACGATGATAAAAAACGACGTAAAATTATTGAGCTGCGCAACAACGCGGACTCCATGATCTATAGTACCGAAAAAACACTGAAAGAACATGGCGACAAGGTCAGCGAAGAAGAACGTAAAGCTGTGGAAGCAGCATTGGAAAACTTGCGGCAAGTCATGGGGGGTGATGATGCGGATGCCATTGAAGCCGCCCTCGAAGAACTGGGTAAATCTTCCCATAAATTGGCGGAAGTGATGTATGCAGAAGCGGCGAAAGCACAGCAGGCCGCAGGCGGCGCACAACCCGCTGAAGAAGGTCCCGAATATGTGGATCCTAAACAGCAGGAAGACGACGGCAGTACGGTAGATGCTGATTTTAAAGTTGTCGATGATGACGCTGATTCAAGCAATAATTAAACGGAGAGCTACGTAGCAAAATGTCTCGGTCCGATCCCGTGATCTTTTGTTGCATGAGGTAGGATAGGTGATTATGCCCGGTCAAACCGATTTATATGAAATATTGGGAGTCTCCAAAAATGCTTCTCAAGACGAAGTCCGAAAAGCATACTTGAAACTTGCCCATAAATATCACCCCGACAAGACCGGCGGCGATAAAGAAGCCGAAAAAAAGCTGAAAGAAATTAATGCCGCTTACGATATTTTGAAAAACCCGGAGAAACGGCAGCAATACGATCGATTCGGCAGTATGGACGGGCAGCCCTTCGGCGGTGGCGGCGCTGATTATGGCGGATTCGGTGGTTTCGGAGGCAGTGATTCGCCTTTCGGTGATCTGTTCGATATGCTCTTCTCTCAGGGACGGGGCAGATCGCGTGCCAATCAGGCAAGACCCGGAGCCGATCTCGTCTATGATTTGTCCATGACCTTGGAAGAAATCCTTCAAGCCCAGAAGAAAAAAATTTCTTTTGCACGGCAAGAAAACTGTGGAGAATGTCGTGGTACCGGTGCAAGCAAAGGTACCCAGCCGGAAAGCTGTCCGCAATGTCATGGTACCGGCCAGATTCGTCAATCCCACGGTGTCTTCAGTATGAGCCGAAGCTGTCCCCGCTGCAGTGGTACCGGGCGTATCATTACGAATCCTTGCCAAGCGTGTCGGGGCGAGGGCTTCGTAAAGAGTAGGCGGGAATTGGAAGTTAGCATTCCTGCCGGCGTTGACGACGGCATGCGATTACGGATGAGCGGCGAAGGAGAAGCGGGACAATTTGGCGGGCCAAGAGGTGACTTGTATATCAGAATCCACGTGGCAGCCCACGACTTTTTCGAACGGGAAGACATGAACGTATATTGCGAAGTACCCGTGTCTTTTACGCAAGCGGCTTTAGGCGGAACCATACGGGTACCGACCTTGTCCGGACAGGCCGATCTGAAAGTGCCCGCCGGTACGCAAACGGGAATGCAATTGCGTTTGCGCGGGCACGGTATCCCGGATATGCGCGGATACCGCCGCGGAGATCAATTCGTTATTATTCGCGTCGAAACACCGGCAAAACTTTCCAAGCAACAACGGAAATTATTGGAAGAATTGGAAAAGACGAGTACCGAACAAACCTATCCCAAACGCGACGGCTTCATCCAAAAGACCTCCACTTCTCGGAAAAACTGAGCCTCTGCCGCGCAAACAACAATGTATTAAGTTCCCGTCAAGCAGTCTGCGCACCGGCGCAGGTAGCGACCTTTCACCTTCTAAGCGCTCGGTGAAACGGCACAGGATTGCTTGAAGTCTAACGGTTAGCTGTTGTACAATAACAGCAAAAAGAAACGGTAATTCTATGGCATTTGAATTAGACAAAACTTCATTTATCAACTGGACAACGGCGGTTTTGTGCAGAAAAATCTTGCAGTGGCTAGGTTGGACCGTGGTAGGCAACAAGATTGACGATCCCAAGGCCGTGCTTACCGCTGCGCCCCATACCAGTAATTGGGATTTGTTTTATACCCTGCTGTGCGCCCGCGCCATCCAGATTCCCATGTGGTTCATGATGAAAAACACGCACTTCTGGTGGCCGGCCCGTATATTTTGGAACTGGTGCGGTGGTGTGCCTATTGACCGCAGCAAGGCAAGCGGCGTGGTGGGGCAGATGGTAGATGCCTTCGCCGAACGGGAGCGCCTTTATATGGTGATTCCTCCTGAGGGCACGCGCAAACAAGTAGATGCGTGGAAAACCGGATTTTACCATATCGCCCATAATGCCCAAGTACCGGTCTGGCCTTGGTTCATCGATTACAAAAATAGGCGTGTAGGCTGTGGGGATCCCATCTATACAACAGGTGATATCGAAGCTGACTTCGCGCGTATCCGCGCTTCCTATGAGGAAAATTACGGGCCATTGCCTCATTGTCGCCCAAGACAGCATTGATCCCCCTGACGCCTAAAAGAGGCTCGTTCTGCAAGATTCACCGCGACGCGCATACCTTCCATATTTCCCCTTTCTTTGCTTCTATCCTTCATGAATAGCCGAGACTGAAGAAACACGATTCCAGCCCGCTTTATATCTTAGTAAGCCTGACGACACCATAGAAAAGGCGGCGCCGATGAAGCTATCGACGCCGCCCGTTTAGCGATTAAAATTTCGACTAACGCTGTTTACGTCGTGTCGCCGCCGCTGCAATAGCGGCTGCTGCAACCATCAATCCGATCAGTCCGACAGCGGGCACTCCTTTTTCAACAACGAGCACAACGCTGTTCGTCGCTGCAGTACTGGAGCTATCACTGACCATACACACATAGGCGCCTGCATCTTCGAAACCAACCTTATGGAGCGTCCAAGAGAACGCGTCGGGAGCATCCGGTATGACCACACCGTCTTTCATCCAGCTGTAGTGCAGGGTACCAATGCTGCACGATTCCGGTAAGGGCTCGGCGCTCAGCGTTACATTCGCGTCCAGCAAGACGGGGTTCGGCGTAACGACTAAGCTATACAGTATCAGGCAGCTTAAGGGCTTGACAATGACAGAGCGGGTCGCTTCTGCTGCGTTGCCGAAGCTGTCACTGAGGCTGTAGGTCACTTCGTAGACTGCCAAGGCGTTCGTATTGGCAACATCGCCGTCAAGATTGATGAAAGCGCTTAAGTCACCTTCACAGGCGTCCCAAGCACTCGCGCCGGCTTCAACATAATCAGCGCCATCGATCAGCACTTCCGGATTGTTACCCAAAAGCGTGATGATCGGCGCTGTCGTGTCTTCTACCGTCACGACGCGCTCAATCTGCGCACTGTTGCCCATACTGTCTTCTACGGTGTATAGAATTGTTTGCGGGCCGGTCTGCCCAACATCAACACTGCTCATTGCAATAACGTCCTGTGAGAGATCTCCGTCGCAGGCGTCAAAGGCGTCAACACCGGCTTCTTCATAGGGATCTCCGCATTCAAGGGTCAAAGCTTCCGCTCCCATTAACTCAATCTCCGGAGCAAGGGTATCTTCCACCGCTACGGTGCGCGAAGCGTAGGCCATATTGCCGGCAGCATCAACGGCCTCGTAGTTAACGACATATGTGCCGGCTGCTTGATCATTCACCGTATCACCGGTAATGACGACCGACACGGTGCCGTCCACATTGTCCACGGCTGTGGCACCTGCTTCCGTAAATTCGTCGATACTGCATTCGAGGGTTTCATCACCGGCATTCAGGGTGATGACCGGAGGATCTCCCAATGCGCCGCCTGAATCTTCATTGACGTTTATCCGCATCGTTTTGCCTTCGCTGTCTTCCACATTCGGGTTTACAGTGATGATAATATCACCAGCATTAAACATTTCGTCGGGGCGGCTCCACGCTAAAACGTAGCGGTTCAAAGAGCCATAGGCGGTAACGCTGTCAGGTACTGCATTGAAGGTACCCTGCCCTGAGCCGGAAAGGGTGTAGTTTTCAGGATTGAGTACGCCATTATCGCCGTCCTCGCGCATCGTTCGGTTATAAGTCACCCAGATTTCCAAGGTATTGTCCACGGCCACCGCGATGAGATCTGGCTCGGTGATATCGCCTACATAGATGTCGCGTACAACCTGATCCGCAACGAGACCTTCACTGTCCGTCACATCATAAGTGACTTGGTAGAAACCGATCTCATTAATGTCTACAGGATTGACGGTGACAATGTTGGCGGTCAAATCGCCATCGCAGGTGTCGGAGGCAGTGGCGCCCGCATCTGTATAGCTGTCGCCGAGATTGACATAGACAAAGGCGGCGCCGGTGCGCGTGATTATCGGCGCTTTCGTATCTACAATTTCAACATCCAAGGTGTCCGTACCGGTATTGCCAACACTATCACTGGCCGCATAGGTCAGCACATAGTCGCCTTTTTCCGGATTATCCGTATCGAGTCCGCCGAAGTCGCTGATCGTTGTTGTGAGGTTCCCTTCACAAGCATCCAAGGCAGAGGCTTCGGGCAAGGCGCTTATCTTTTCGCCGCATTCGAATACGACCGTGCTCGGACCGGTAATCGTTACGACGGGGGCTTTGGTATCGGTCACGTTGATCACCAAGGTAGCGGTACCAACGTTCTCGGAACTGTCCTCGGTGCTATAGATGACGTTGTAGCTGCCTGCAGCTGGCGTATCCAAATCCAAATCCTGCGGTTTAGCAATATCGATCAAAAGAGAAGTATCACAATTATCGGTGGCTGAAGCAATGGGCAGCGTGATCGGTTCAGTACATTCAACGGTCAGCGGGTTGTTGCCGGAAATGGTAACGACAGGATTAATTTTGTCAACAACCTGCACTTGCGATTGTACTTGTGTATCGTTGCCCGATTCGTCCGTAACCGTAATGGTAACCACCGTGTCTTCCGTAATCGCCGTTCCCGAAGCAGGATCTTGGCTGATCTGCAGAAGCGCCGCCGCCGTACAATTATCTTCGGCTACGACTTCAGAAATCAGGCTGGGAATCATAGCGGTGCAATTCCCATCAAGGGCTGCTTCATCGCTGGCGGGATAAGAAGTGATCGTAGGAGGTGTTGCATCAAAGACAGTGACCGGCACAACACACTGCGATTCATTACCCGCCTCATCTTCAACCCATAACGTAACATTCGTATTGGAATCAATCATGGTGCCTGCAGCGGGATCTTGGGTAATGATCAAATCGTCGTCGGCCGAACAATTGTCCGACACGACGATTTCATCGGTTAAGTCAGGCAGCTCCACTTCGCAATTATCGTCCAGCTCAAGGCTCTGATCATCTGCGCACGCCAGAATTTGCGGCGCTTCGCCCATGGCGCTGCCGGTATCGGTCAAGACGTTACCGGCAACATCCATCGTATTGCCCGCGTAATCTTCGACCAATACGGCTACCGTTATCGTGATATCACCGCCGTTAAACATTTCTTGTGACGACGAGATACCGCAGACCGGCCAGGACAGCAGATAGGTATTGCCTGTATCTAAAACGACGCTGTCGGGCTGCGCCGTGAGCGTGCCCTGACCCGACCCGGACAGGCTGTAGTTTATCGCGTCACTAACGCCCGAGCCCATCGCTTTATTAAAGGTGACTGCGACAGTCCATCCGTCGATCACTTCAACTGCGGTCAAATAGGGATTCTGCGTATCACGGACGCGTACCAGTCGGGTAAGTTGTGTTGCAGCATTACCCGCCATATCACTCGCATCATAGGTAATCGTATAGTCACCAATCGTATTCACATCCACCGTGTCGCCGCCAACAACGGCCGAAATACTGCTATCGCAGTTGTCCGTGATTACAACGCCCGGATCCGAGTAAACATCGCCCAGCTGGTGTTGCACCTGATCTGAACCATTCAAAACAATGACCGGCGCAATCAAATCCTGAACATAAATCGTGGCTTGACAGTGCGCCGTATTATTGCCGCCGTCCGTTACGGTGAAGGTCACCGGTGTATCCTCAGAAACGACTGTACCTGCCACTGGATTTTGAACCGCTGTGCCAACAAGTCCACAGCTGTCCGAAGCAATGACCTGATTCACCAAGTTGGGAATTACAACTTCGCAATTTGCGTCTAAATTTAAGGTCTGGTCTGAAGGGCAGCTCGTGATCACCGGCGCCGTCGTATCTACCACATTCACCGTACGGGTCACCGCGACCGCCGAGTTATTCGAACTATCCTTTACATTGTAGGTTACGGTATAGACTCCTATAGACGACGTGTTCACAGGATTGATAACCGTAATATTTCCGCTGATAACGCCATCGCAGCTATCCGTGGCTGTAGCGCCCGCATCCACATACGTGGAACCACATTCCACATTCACAGAAGCGGCGCCGTTCAGCGTAATCTGAGGCGGTGTTATATCGTTAAGATATATCCAAGTCTTACAGCTCGCAGAATTGCCGCCTACATCATAGACGGTCAGCGTGACTTCTGTATCAACGGATACCACTGTACCGGCTACAGGCGCTTGTGCTTTCGTGGCAATACCACAGTTATCCGAAGCTATGAGAAGGTTTGTTAAATCAGGAATGGTAATCTGACAGTTTGCGTTGGCATCTAAAGTCTGGTTTGCGGGGCAAGTGGTGATAACCGGAGGAATGAAATCGGTCACGGTCACGGTGGCAGTACAAGAATCTTGACGACCGAGTTGGTCGGTGACCGTAAAAATTACGCTCTTGCTCGGAATATCTACACCGCTGAAGGTTGATTGCGACAGTGTCATATTCAAGATGCCCGCTTCGGCTGTGCTGCCGTCGTCGACACTGTTTGCGCCCAAGGTGGCAGAGCAGTTCGAGTCAAGGGTTACACTAACATTTTTGCATTGTGCCACAGGATTGGTTGGGCTATATTCATAAGCGCCCATATCGGGGTTCGCGCCGATCGGACGAGCCACGCCAAGAATATCACTGGTCAGCGAAGAGTTGCCTGCATCCACGCAAGGGGCGCCGGTAATTCTGTATGCCCATGGGAAAGCCCCGCTCAAATTCGGCGCCAGGCTAATATTGCCCGTTCCGAAATAGGAGCCTTGAACATTACTGTAAGTGACAATCATCGGAAAATTAGGGGGATTTATTATCGGGGGATTACCGTCCTTATAGGCGCTTTCATTCACAATCCCATCAGTGCCGGTATTGTCCCAAATAATGCTCGAAATAACTTGTGGCGCAGAAAGAGGCATTCCTACAGAATTGTCGGCATAATTGTAGATACCGCCGCTATCGAGACCAAAATTGATATCAGTACCAGAAACAGCGGCCGTCGCAACTGCCGTGTTGTCACATATCGTTACGTGTATCAACATGGGGGCTGATTGATTGTTAAACATGCCGCCGCCGCCGCGGATCGGGCTGTTGACATTGTCCGTATTGCGGCGCGTTGTATTGCCCACAATGACGCAGTTCGTATAGGTACCGCGGGCCATCACCGTCGTCGATGATTCATTGGAAACACCGCCGCCGCTCGACTCCGCTTCATTGCGGTTTACCCCGAAATTAGTACCACCGGCTTAAGTGGAATCTGTATCCTTACAACGCCCGAAAAGAAAGGATACCGATGGTTAAGAAACGCAGACAGTTTACGGACAAGTTCAAGGCGAAG
>Ga0172382_10000355_pt1 | contig 85442 bp, 91 predicted proteins | sample Leawel138RmetaG_FD_122245 | JGI IMG/M metagenome (GOLD analysis project Ga0172382, IMG submission 122245) | Leachate microbial communities from a municipal landfill in Southern Ontario, Canada - Leachate well 138R metaG | ecosystem: Engineered > Solid waste > Landfill > Unclassified | place...
GCAAAATCCGTAAAGTAAAAATATCAAATCACTGGATTGATTTGGAAATACCAAAACCGACACGAAAAATAATTGAGAAATTAAATTTGCATATTACTTAAAACTTGCAAAGTTACGGGTTAATGGGATGAGGTTTATCCACCGAAGCTTGTAGTTTAGCGTAGGTGGAGGGGCAGTTAGCAGGCAAGGAAAAATACGAGGGATTGCCCTTATATGTCATTCCGGACTTGATCCGGAATCTCGTTTTTTACATCCCCCATTCCGTCTTTGCGAGCCGTTTTTTGGCGTGGCAATCTCGCCGAAGGCGAAAAAGGGTGAGAGGGGCAGTTGTCTTTGCTCCTTGCTTGTCATTCCGGACTTGATCCGGAATCTCGTTTTTACTACTACTGTTAAGTGGGTTAAGTGAGAGATCCTGAAACAAGTTCAGGATGGCAGATTGGGATGTTTGGGCGATAAAATGTACGGATAATAGAAGGCGAGGCAAAACAAACCTTAAATTTTACTAATTTTACCTTCTTTAAGAGAGACGATAAACTTCTTCACATTTTGAGTTTTAAATATATTTTGTACTGCCAATTCATATATTTTAAGTTGTTCGAAATAATTAGAAAGAGGCCCTGCTTCCAATTTATAATCATATAGGTAAACTATACCATCTTTAAATATAACTCTATCAATAAATCCTTCATAAACCTTCTCACCCTTTTTAACTATAAAGGGTAGTTCAGAAAAACGTTGGTCTGAACCATTATATTCAATCACCTTTCTTATTTCCATATTCCCTTGAATCTTATCGTATATATCAAGCAATACTTTCATTAAATCAGATATTACTTTCATTCCAGACTTTTTTAAATAAAACTTTGCCCTTTCCTCAAAATTGGATTTTGTAAAATCGATTTTATCTGAAGATATATCATATAAAAGTTTATGTAGTATCTGACCAAGAACTATCTTTTTATAATTATAATAACCAATATCTGCTTCCTTTGTGTAAGAGGTTAGGGTTGTGTGAGAAAAGTTGAATTTTGTTTCTTTTTTTTCTTCAGGGATATCATCTACTTTTATGTAAGGGGCTTGTTTCTCACAACCTTTAGCAAGATATTCGTCTTGAAGTTTTTTTATAGTATTTAGCCAATACTTAGTCTCACCACCTGAATCCTTTCCAGAAATAAAAAGGTAATGGCTTGCTCTTGTGCAGGCAACATATAACACCCTCATCTCTTCTTCTCTAAGAGAGTTTCTGAAAGAATTCCTTAAAGGTTCTTCAGATTCTGCTTTAAGAACATATTGATATGAAGAACTATCTCCTTTATCATAAATAAAATTGTCTCTCATTTTAACATTTCCGTCTTCTATATTTATAAGAAAGACAGCTGGGAACTCAAGCCCTTTTGCACTATGAACTGTTAAAACACGGACAGCATTGTGATGAACAGAAAAAATATCTGCTTTAGATTCTTTATTATTAGAGATTAAATCTCTAAAAGAGTCCGCAATTTCGTACAAAGGTAAATCTTGCCAATCTTGTAATATAAGCAGAAACTTTTCAACATTTGCCTTTTGCTGAGTATTTAAATCTTTAAGAATATTTTTCTCTTTAATTATTTTTTCAAAAACAAAAGTTAATTCTTCTCTTTTTAACATCTCCCGCCAATCTGTTATATCTTGAATTGAAACATCAGAAACACTATTAGATAAAATCCATAAAGAAAAATGGTCAGAAGGGTCTGCAAGAGCAAAAAGAAGAGATATTAAAAAGATTATTTCAGGTTCCTGATAAAACCCCATACCTCCAAGAAAAACAAAGGGGAACCCTGCTCCCTTTAAGGTCTGCTCAAGGAGAGTAAATTTAGTTCCTGAGCGTCCTCTTAAAAGTATGGCTATATCTTTAAAATCTATTGGTCTAAATTCTTGCTTCTCTCTATTCCACACTTTGCTCTTGTCTGCAACAAGTTTAAGAATTTTGTTTGTTACCCATTCGTATTCTGATTCTTTTGAGTTTTCACCTTGAAAAATCTGTATTTCTACTTTGTAAGGAAGTTCAATTTTAAGACCAGGATAAAGTTTCTGTTCATCCCAAGGAGGGATATCTTCAAACAATTTGTTAATAAATTCAAGTATACCTTTTGAACTACGATAATTATTGGAAAGCTTTTCTTCTTTTTTAAAATCAGATAAAGATTTTTTAGCAACGTCAAAAATACCGCTTTCAGCACCTCTAAATTTATAAATAGATTGTTTTTTATCACCAACAAGAAAGATTCCATACGGTTCTCCTGTGTCAGCCTTTGCTCCACTTCCAGATAGCCATTCTTCAAATAATGTCTCTATTATTTGCCATTGAACAATATTGGTATCTTGAAACTCGTCAACAAAAATAAAGTTATGCATCTCATCAAAATCTTCTAATATGTTTAGGGCCTTAGAAGAATCCTTTAACAATCTATTTGCTTCGTTCTCAAGGTCGTTAAAATCAAAAAGAGATAGTTCTTTTTTCATCTCTTTTTGAACGTTTGTTACCAATGTATATAAATTTAAGATACGTTTAGTCATATCACCAGTTGGATAACCCGAATTTATATATGACTGGTTCTTCCAAAAAGAAACAAGGTTTTCTCTCAAAGCATTCAATTTCATTGTTTTAAGTATACCGTCTGCCATATTCTCTGCAGATTCGCGGTTTAAAACTTTTCCAAAAGAACGATAAAAAAGCATATTACTCTCTTCTTCGGAAGCAATTTGAAAGAACGGGTCGAGCTTCAAATAAAAAGAAAATCTTTTAAGAAGACGTCTACAAAAAGAATGGATAGTAGATATGTTAAGTTTCATCATAACATTCTCTATATTAACCTTCTCTTGTTCTCCAAGTGATGGGTAAATATCCTTATATATCCTCTCAAAAATTCTGCTTTTCATCTCAATGGCTGCCTTTTCAGAAAAAGTTATAGCAAGTATCTTTTTCATCATAACAGCAGGATTGCTATTATCAAGCAGTTTTAGAAACTCGTTGGTTATTCTTCTTGTTTTACCAGTTCCAGCAGAGGCTTCTATTACTATTGCCTCAAAATTATTGTTTTTCATAAGGGCACACATCTTTAAAGTTACAGAAAAAACAGTTTTCGGGATTTTCTGCCACAAAATCTTCTCTTTCTAAAATCTGTTTTGAAATTTTTTCTAAATAGTCTTCCACAATGTTTAAATATTTAAATTTTGATGACGCATAAATAATCTCATTCTTCTTTTTTTCATCATCTTTGAAACTAAAATTCCAAATACTTCCAGAAATATACTCTTGCTCTATTTTATGTTTTCTTTTATACATCCATATATATAAAGGAAGCTGGATATTGGATTTTTTGAAAAAATCCCCTTCTGTATACGAAGGAGGCGCTGACGTTCCTGTTTTTATATCTATTATAGAAATATTACCAGAATAATCTTTTTCAATTCTATCTATTTTGCCTTTAAGGATTAATGATTTTAATTCTTGAGAAATATCCTCTTCAATACCAACAAGTTGTATATCGTAATGGTTCCTTACAATATCATTAAATTTATTTGTTACTTCCTCTATCCTCATACTCATTACGTCCCTGTAAAAAACAGATATCTGATTTGTTTCTTGTAACTCAGATATTTTATTTATTAGCCCTACCTTAAAAAGTTCTTTTAGTTCTTCCTGCTTATCTACAGGTATATCAAAACCTTTATATTTTTCAAAAATTTCTTGCATTACTTTATGTATAATCTGTCCCCATTTATCAGGGGATTCCCCTATTTCTGGCTTAGCATAAACTTTAAAACCTTCTACTTTCTCAATATAAAACCTAAAAGGACATTGTAGGAATGATTCAAGTTGAGTAACACTTATTTTAAGTTTTCCATCAACAACAAATTTTTCATAGAATTTTTCTCTTGAGAACTTAAAATTAAATAGGTTTTTCTCTTTAGAAACAAACAAGTCTTCCCCAAGAACCGACTCTTTCTGTTCAAAAAGAAAGATAGATTTCATCTGGTTTTTACCAGAAATTTTGGATGGATAAGTAAAAATAATCTCATCATTTTCTTTCTTCAACCTGTGGATATCTAATCTTTCACGAGCTACCCTTAGATTGTAGTCGGTAAACCCCAACTGTTTTTTTAAGTTATCTGGGATAAAAAGTTCTTCAATTGAAGAAGATTGTGGTAAATTTTCTTCTGTTGCACCTCCCAAAAAACATAGTTTCTTTTCTATTCCAACACTCTCCATAACCCCACTAACCTTAACTCCCTCGCCAAGCCCTTCTTGTATTTCTATCAATTCAAAAGATTTCTTTAAAACGGAAAGAAAATCAGCGCCTGTAAAAGAAATAGGAGTTTTTAATGCCTCAAGAACCATATCAAAAGTATATTTTACCTCAGGAAGCCCTGGGGTCCATCCCATTTTATCTATGATTGTATAAATCTCTTTAACCCATTTTTCTGATGTTTTTTTGTTGTATTCAGTATTTTTTATTAGAGATTTTATTATTTTTAAGTTGGTATCTTTATAATTTAAAAAATTCTCCTTAAAAAAACCTGTTCGTTCAAACCTTTCTCTTGAATATATAGAAAAGGTTTTTGCCTTTTCTTCATTAATTTTTGTAAAATGGGGGCTAGTAAGAAGCCCCATAAGTGCTTCCCAGTTATATGTATCTCCAAAACTAAAAATAGAAAGCAGAGTGTTAATAGCAGAATCTTGTGATAAAGAATAACCTGGAACAATTTTACAGGGAAGGTTATACCTGCCAAAAACTCTCTGAACAACAGATCTATAAGCAAGCATACTAGGAAACACCAACATTACATCGTTCAAATTTGTTATTTTTTTGGTTACAAAATTTTCTGAGATTATTTTTATTATCCCTTTAATCTCTTCTGGTTGGGATGAAAAATTGTAACACTTAATATTGTTTTCCCTCTCTTTCCCAGTAGGAGTTTCCCTTTTCCAATTACAAACATCTTCTAAAAAAAAGAACGTTTTATCAAGTATAAGGTCTTTTACGTCGGGAGAACTATCCTTATCGTAACAAAAAGAGAAATCTACTTCATCAACCTTTTGAAGTAACAATTTCATAAAAACCTTCTGGTAAGGGGGTATCTCATAAAACCCTTCCACAAGGAGTTTTTTTGATGAAATATTATTAATAAAACCAGACGCTTTAAGGTATATATCTTCAGAATCAATAAGTTTATTCTTCTCTAAATAATCTTCATACTTCTCCATTACATTGATAGCTTCAAGAATTATTTTTAAGTTGTCTTCAAATTTCCAATTATATTTTTCTATTCCGTCTTTGATTTTTTTAGTATCTATACCAGATTCACCGGAAATTTTTATATCTTTAATAAATTGAAGTATTGAAAGAGAAAGCCCTGTTAGATTAAGTTCAGATAAGATTGTCTCTCTTTTTTCTTGCAAAATAGTAAGAATAATTATATATTTTTCTATTTCCGAAATAATTCTAAAATCAGAATATTCGTTTATTAATTTAATCCCAAGAGTTTTTAAAGTATGTGTAGAGGGTAATAAAGATTGGTTAGGGTTAGAATAATGATATTTAAGTTTAAAATCTTCTAACTTACTTATATGAGGAGCCAGATACAGTGTTTCAAGAGGGTCTCCATTTAAGCGGTTGAGTAAAAACTCAGTTTTATCTTTAAAATTGAACGGAAAAGTAATAAGTGTTTTCATATTTTATTAGAATGTTGTATAAAATGCGTGTTATATATTATAATATAGATTGTTTTTATAACCAAAGGGATAAAAAAGTATGTGGTGTCTACTCACTCTGGTACTACGGCGCATACACCTTCTACGCCACAATCGGGCACTCTGAGAACTTACCCTTCTGCATAGAAGACATCTCCGAAGGGTTCAACAGGCTCAGAGTATAAGAACAAAAGGCTTGAACCTTTTGTTAACAGCCCCCCATTCCGTCTTTGCGAGCCGTTTTTTGGCGTGGCAATCTCGCCGAAGGCGGAAAAGGAAATGGGGGGTAAACAATAGTGTATAGGATAAAAACGAGGATTGCCACGTCGCAATTCCTATGAAAACTATGGAATAAAACACTCCTCGCAACGCCACAAAACGGCGACAAGGCAAGGATAAAGACATAAAAGAAAGGCGTATGGGGTGTCTACTCACTCCCTTATTTTGCTTCTCCCCTTGAGACTTATAGGTATTGGAATCCCCAAGGGTTTGCAGAGAGGTTAATGGGATGAGGTTTATCCACCAAAGCCAACCTACGCTAAAATAGAAGCTTCGGCAGGTATACCTTGGCGTAGGTGGAGGTGCAGTTAACAGGCAAGGAAAAATACGAGGGATTGCCCTGCTTGTCATTCCGGACTTGATCCGGAATCTCGTTTTTGCTACTTCTGTTACGTGAGTTAGGTTAGAGATCCTGAAACAAGTTCAAGATGACAAAATGGGGCAGGTAATAAAAAATCGGTTTACTTATGTGAGTATATGATGAAAATGAAAATAAAAAAACTAAAAAAAGAGGTTCTACATTTATCTATCTTTATAAATTCTGTTATATTCTTCTATTTTTTGAAGGCAATGCCAATATTTACCTACAAAACAATTAGTAGGTTTCTTGGAGTGTTATCTTTTGCTTTTATGGGCTCTACAAAAAAGAGAATCATAAATAATTTAAAGATATCTTATGGTGACAAATTTAGTCTGGAAGAAAGAAAAGAGATTGGTAAGGATATATTTTCTAATATAGTTTTTTCTTTTTGTGAGTTGGTTGGAACAACAAAACTTAACACCCAACAAATTATAGATATGGCTGAAATAGAAGGCGAAGAAATACTAAAAAGCGCCTTAAAAACTGGTAAAGGTGTTGTTGGGGTATGCTCACATATGGGTAACTTTCCTTTACTTCAATATATCCTTGTAAAAAAAGGTTACCCTGCAAACGTTATAATTAAAGCTCCATCGGCGTCTCTTTTTGCTAAATTCTGCGATAAACTTATAAGGGGAGCAGGGGTAACATATATTTCAAAACAAAACGCAAGAAAAACCATTACAGAAGCTCAAGATTGGATGGCAGCCAATAGAGGTGTCCTCTCTTTTTACCTTGACCAGCACGCAAGCAACGGAACTCCTACTCAATTTTTTGGGAAGAAGGTCTTTGCTCCAAATGGGGCTGCTCTCTTTGCAAAAAAATATAATTGCCTTGCTCTTGGGATTTTTTCTTATAGAATGAAAAGCGGTAAACATAAGATAATCATCGAAGGACCTTACCCATTGAAGGAGACCAACAACATAAATGAAGACCTAATAGCAAACACCTCTTACTTTATGGAGAGAGTTGAGCATTATGTAAAAGCAGCTCCAGAACAATGGTTTTCGTGGCTCCACCGACGTTTTAGATAGCCATATATTCTTTTAAGCAAAACACTACAAATATCCTAAAAATTAGTTACCATTCCAACAGTTCTGGAGGATTATTTCCAATCTTTACCCACCAGAACGGTGTAGCAGTTTTGCGATGTTTTCTTGTTGCTTCAATAAAACGGACAGTATTTACTGACTCAACGTGTCCATCAACAAATAGAAGGTTCTGATGCCCTGAATGCCTGAAATGCGTCATTCCTGTCGCCGAGTAAGGAGCATCAATAGACCCAGAGTCAGCTTCAAAATTTTGGTGGTTGTAATACGGGTGACCTGGTTTAAAGTAATTCTCCTCGGCAATTGCTTCTCCTATAATCCAGGCGTCAGACTGGTACTGAGTAATACGCCCTAAATTTATATATCCTGCAGTCCATAAAAGAGTCCATGTGCCAGAAACATACCCACCATTAAAGGGGTCTGCATTCCGTTCACTACGTCTTGCATAAGTCGCATTTGGTTTATTTGAGTCGGCTTGATAAGGCAAAGCTGATGGGCAAACGACTATATCAGGGGATATATATCCTTTAAGGGGTCCTGACCATACAGAATTTATCTTTATATGCATCCAGTTTTCCCAATCCTCAGCATACATAGCAAGCCCCAAACCTACCTGTTTGAGGTTGTTTATACAGACGGCAGATTTTGCCCGTGCCCGTGCTTTAGAGAGTGCAGGCAGAAGCATACCTGCAAGGATAGCTATAATCGCTATGACTACCAGTAGTTCTATTAAAGTAAAACCTTGCCTTAAAAGGTTTAAAGTATTAGGTGCCTTAGATTTTTTTGAATGACATAAGATCGGCACTTTTGATTTTTTCATTTTTATCACCTCGCTTATTTTTTCAAATAATACAATTTTCACTTGAAAACTCCCCTCCAATATATTACAGGGAAGTTTTAACTCTGTTTATACTCAACATCAATACCCATCATTAAGGGTTCTTAATCTTCCATCACGGTTTGTCATAGATGTTGTGCTTCTGGTATTGTTAGGGACTGCCTCTTGAGGTATTTCTCTATATAGATGGCTGTCGCTACCACTGCGAGGCAAGGTAGATACCCATTTTGCGTGACCTCCAACATACAATATGTTTACGCCATCCCACCCATGGTTATGGTTTTTATGTGTGAAAAGATAACCGCTACCTGCTGGCTTTTCCCAGAATACTTGAGAAAAATTGTAAGCCGCCTTAGTATCTGCCATAATAGCAGTGTCAGGGTGAGTCTGTATGTTTAACCCATAAGCATAAGCGTAAGAACAGGTCGGAGTTAAGTTAGATGCTACAGGGTCAGCAGCAGTGATGAGTTTACCAGGGATATTAACATCAGGTTTATGTGTAGTGCTTGGACATATAAATAGTTTGTAGTTTGTTACGTATGGTGTGGTGTGGTGTCAAGTTCAGGTGAATCGTTCCCTTCAGAGTCTTCAGGATATATCTGCCCGGTAAGTAGTGCAAGAGAAACATTTGTTACAGACCTGTCTACTTCGTGGTCGTGTGTAGGAAACCATCCATCCCAATCTTGAGCATAGATATATAAAACTACACCAAGCTGTTTAAGATTATTCAAGCAAGTAGCCCTGTTTGTCTTCTCTTTTGCTTTTGCCAACGCTGGAAGGAGCATTGCAGCAAGAATAGCTATAATAGCAATAACAACAAGTAGTTCGATAAGAGTAAACCCGATATTTTTTTTATTTCTCATACTGTGTCACCTCCTCTTATTATTGTTTTGTTAATATTTTTTTACCTTTTTACAAACAAATCTATATAAAAATTCGCCCTTGCTTATATTATAAAACAAGGGCGTGATTCGCTATTATTTTACCCTATCTATCAATTTTGTCAAAAATTCTAATTCCTATTAACCCCACTTCTCGTTTCGTTTTTGTAGGAAGAGAAACTATAAAAGAACATCATTATATGTTTACTACCAACCTTCTTTTCCTTCAAGATTTACAAATCGACACCCTCCAAGTTCCTCTATTACTCTTTTACCTTTAACTTTTTTTATAAGGGTCAATTCTTGATAATGTAAATCTCCGATAGGAATTACCATTCTACCTTCCTCTCTCAATTGGTTAAAGAGAGAGTTAGGCATAGTAGGTCCTCCGGCAGTAACTATTATTCCATCATAAGGGCTAAACTCCTGCCAACCGAGGGTTCCATCGCCAACTTTTATTTTTACATTGTAACCAAGTTGTTTCAAAACCTTTTCTGCTCTTTGGGCAAGTTCAGAACGTTTTTCAATTGAATATAGAACGCACCCCATCTCTGCAAGTATAGCTGATTGGTAACCGCTTCCAGTTCCAATCTCAAGAATTTTATCATTCTTAGAAATGTTTAATGCCTGAGTCATAAGAGCAACAATATAGGGTTGGCTTATTGTCTGACCTTCTCCTATAAGAACAGGCGAATCATTATAAGCAAAATGTCTTAAATCTTTTGGGACAAACAGTTCGCGAGGTACTCTTAAGAAAGCGTTTAGAACATTTTTATCTCTTATACCTCGAGGTATAAGTTGAGAATCTACCATCTCTTTTCTAAGTTTTAAAAAATCCATATTTTATTAAAAATACTTTCATAATTATAAAATTACTAATTTTAGGTTTGTTACAGTAATAATTATTAAAATGTTTAATTAGACAAAATAAATCAATTATTTTTTGGAGTCAAAAACTCTTAGGGCATTTTCAAAAAATATATCTTCTTTCAACTGCAAAGTTTCTTCTTTACTTAAACTGAGGGACTCTATATTATCTTTAATGGCTTTTATAACGTGGTAGGTATTATAGGTAAGCATACTCCTTTCTTGAGCAAATTGTGCCTGTATTGCAGGATCTGACCAGATATAGTCGTCCCGAGTAATAAAGGTCCATTCTTTATCAATCCCGGTAATCAACCCAAAAGGGAAATCCGACGCAAAAAGAAGTTTCTTTCTCATCATTTTATCTGCAAATGCTTTTGCGTACACACTATGTACTGCCGCACATGAAACATCGAAAAAAACTTGTTCAAGTTCAGAAATACCTGAATCCATAAACTTGAAAAATTGTTCAGGGTAAACATACCTACCCATATGAGCAAGTATAACTTTTATTTGTGGAAAGTTTTTGGTAAGATTTTTTATAAATTTTTGGTTGGTCTCTTCGCACATACCTTCACCAGATGTATGTAGCATCAATACAAGTTTTTCTTTATTCATAAATTCCAACAAAGAAGTAGGTACAAACTCTTCAGTTCTTGTCTGGATATTGGGTTTACCCAAAAAATCAAAGTACGGCTTTATACCGCTAAACAGAATACCCGAATCTTTCATATAATAAAACTGGTCAACAGTCTTATCTATGTTAAACGGGTCTGTAAGTAGAAACCCATATATATTATTGTTAACTGCCAGAAGGTCCCCAACATATCGGTTTGCTGCATCTATATCTACTTCCATAAGAGGGAATCCGAAAGCACAAATATTCAAAATCTTTTTACCGTTATACAAGTTTTTATATGCAAACAAAAGTTCTTCGATAGTAAATGATGTAAAAAAGCACAAAGGTTTCTCTGCTCTCTCTGGACTGATTTTTTTCATAATACCTACAGGGCCAATATGAGTATGAGCATCAAAAATCTTTTCAGGTACCCATTCCCGTAACTCATTTTCCCAAAGACCTATATGGTCCTGATACCTACTTGTTTGTTTGTCCATTATGCCAAAGATTACAAAAAATCCTTAGTCTCCCCAGGAAAGTTTTTTTTGTGTTTGATCTTGCAAAAGTATCCACCAAAAGCGGTAATTAGCAACTTCCCCTGTGTGAGTCATAGTTGCTTCTTGGAATCTATTTTCTGTTGCGGTTTCCACATGTCCATCCATAAAAAGAAGGTTTATTAAACCGTTATGCCGAAAATGTGCAGTTCCATAAGCACTCGGCGCAGTCATAGTCCCTTGCTGTGTGTTCATACGTTGGCATAGATAATAAGAACCACCAGGCAAAGAATTCGCCCAGCCACCAGGTATTGGTATTGTAAAAGAATCAGCAAAAATCCATAAATCACTTCTTTTATAGTCTATTGCAGAAGGACGAAACCATCCACTTGACGCATTAAAATAAGTATTAGTATTCCCACCATAAAGATAACCGCTTCTCCACCCATAATAACTGTCAGCCGGGCTTCTTGTATATTCATAAGGTTTTGCTGAAGGGCAACATATAACCTTTGGGTCTATATATCCTGTATAATTCCCGTATGTTTTGCCTTCTTTTGGGTGTCCAGTATTTATACGAGTGTTAGCCCATCCATCCCAATCCTCTGCATACATAAGGATACCTAAACCGACCTGTTTTAAGTTGCTAACACAGGTTGCTGCTTTAGCTCTTGCCCTTGCTTTACTCAAAGCAGGTAACAACATCCCTGCCAAAATTGCTATTATAGCAATAACCACAAGCAACTCTATTAGAGTAAAACCTTTTTTTCTTTTCATTAAATATCACCTCACTTGTTTTTTAATCCCACCATTTAGGAGAAGGCATCATCAAACGTGTTGGGCTATTATCCACTAAACTTTCGCCTTGATAAGGAGAAAAATAAAATTGTGATCTGTTGATAGCTAACCATTGGGCTATTCCAGGATTTCTTTTTGGTAAAGCGGCAGTAGATATTGTTGTGGCTCTACCATCAACATAAAGAACATTTAACCCATCACAACCGTGGTTCTCATTCCTCTCGTACAGACGCCAGCCATACCCAGAACCAAAATCTGCTGCTGGTGCATCCACCATAATAACAGTTTCTGGGTGTGTTTGCACGCTTAGACCAGCTGCATACATATAGGTTAGTGAGCACCCCTCTGGGGTTTTGTCTGCACTTAAACGAGTCGAAACATCCCTATATAGAGCGCCTTTAGGGTTTGTTGATGGTTTCCACCCGCTCTTATTTCCTGGGCAGATAAAGAGCCGATAATCTGATACATATTTTGGGGTTTCAAGAGATGGTTCTTCGGGGTTAGGCATACCTACAAGAAGTCCAAGAGAACAGTTGGTTTTTGATGAAAAATGTCCATAACCTGATGCAGAAGCCCAGTATGTATCATCAAAATTATAGTAAGGGAACCAGCCGCCCCAATCTTGAGCGTACATATTTAAAGCAAGACCTAATTGCCTCAAGTTATTCATACAAGCTGTCATCCGTGCTCTTGCCCTTGCTCTGTCGAGGGCTGGTAACAACATAGAAGCTAAAATCCCTATAATAGCAATAACAACAAGCAATTCTATAAGAGTAAACCCTCTTTTTTGTTTTTCTCTCATACTTATATCACCTCCTTATTTTTTTCAATAAACCTGCCTGTATAATCTCTGTTGGTATTACTCAAACAGAGTTATATTTAATATATTAGTACAGATGCACAGAGGTCAAAAAAAGTAGAGACTCACTCAAATTTTTAAACTTAACTCTAATTCTATTCTACCTTTTTACATTAAATTTTGTCAAGTTTTAGGTATAGGAAGGTGAATACCACCGTTTTATTTTTTTATTTTACGTATCGGCGGAAAAAGTATTGAAGCAAGCATTATAAAAAATCTTTTGGTATCAGTAAGGGGTCTTATTTTACTTTTTTCATCATCATAAATGGTTGAAATTAATACCGAAGATATCCCAAAACCTTTCCAGGAAGCTTTTATAAGAATCTCTGATTCTGTCTCAAAATGTGAGGTGTTAAGTTTTATTGAAGATAGAACCTCTTTTTTTATCAACCTAAACCCGCTCTGAGTGTCTGGTATCCATTGGCAAGCAACCCCAGAGATTAAAACAGACATACTTATATTTGTTAACCGTCTTATAAGAGGCATTTTTGTGCCTTTAATTTTTCGTTTCCCTACCCATATACTTGCCCTTTGATTTCTTTTGTATGCCCTTAAAAATCCCGGTATATCTTCAATTGGGTGTTGACCATCTCCATCAAGGGTAATAACTGCAGGTATACCTTTTTCAAGAATATATCTAAACCCTGTTTTTAAAGCCTCACCTTTACCTTTGCATACAGGATGACTCAACACTAACGCCCCACCCTCTTTTGCATAAATATTTGTATTATCTGTTGACCCATCATCTACAACTATAACATTTGAATATTCTTTCTTAAGTTTTGATACCAACGCCCCAATATTCTTCTCTTCGTTATGTGCTGGTATAAGAATACCTATCTTATCCTTCATTTATGCTCCTTATCAAAAATTTTTTCATAATCTCTTCTTCTGGCATAGTTTCAAATAGTTCTTCTGCTTTTAATCTTGCGATTTTTAATACCTCAAGGTCTCTGACTATGTTGCCAATTTTTAAAGGTGGGATACCGTGTTGCCTTGTTCCCATTAGGTCGCCCTGCCCTCTTATTTTGAGGTCTATTTCTGCTATTTCAAACCCGCTCTGAGAAGTAGCAAAGTTTTCTAACCTTTCCATTATTTCGTCTTGTTGAGTATATGAAATAAGCATACAATACCCAGTATCTCCACTCCTTCCAACTCTACCTCTAAGTTGATGAAGTTGAGCAAGCCCAAACCTTTCTGCCTGTTCGATAATTATATATGAAGCTTCAGGCACATCTATACCCGACTCAATAACCGTTGTAGAAACAAGGATAGATGTTTTTCCTGCCCTAAAATTTTTCATTATCTCTTCTTTTTCCTGATATGGGATTTTTCCGTGTATTAGTGAAATAGAAGTAGATGGTAACCTTCTTTTTATTCTCTCGTATTCTTTAACTGCCGACTCAATATCTTCTTTTGTATCAATAGCCGGAGTAACCACATAACCCTGCTTGCCTTCTGAAGACTGGTACTCAAGAAACTGATATATTTTTTCTTTCTCATCTTTCTGGAACAGGTAGGTTGCAACTTTCCTTTCACCTTTAGGAAGTTCTCCTATAGTGGAAATATCAAGAGCTCCGTAAAAAGTCATAGCAACACTTCTTGGTATAGGGGTAGCGCTCATAACAATATAGTGAGGGTTATCGCCTTTCTGTTTAAGAACTTCTCGTTGCTCTACGCCAAACTTGTGTTGTTCATCCACCACTACCATCTTAAGGTTTTTAAAAGAGAGTTTTTCGGTAATAATTGAATGGGTTCCTATAACAACATTAATTTCACCATTGTTAAGTTGGTCTCTAACATTTCTCTTCTCTTTTTCTGACATCTGCCCTAACAGAATTGCAACAGATAAGTTTTCCTTCATAAAGAAATCTTGCCAATTAAGATAATGTTGTTCAGCAAGTATTTCTGTTGGAGCCAAGAAAGCCGATTGGTACCCCTGTTTAGCAAAAAGCCATAAAGCAAAGATTGCCACCACAGTCTTCCCTGAACCTACTTCTCCGTGTATCAATCGTCTTATTGATTTACCTTGGTTAATATCAGAAACAATCTCTTCCATAACTATCTTTTGAGATTTGGTTAATTTAAAAGGTAGTAGAGATTCAAATTTTTTGATTGATTTCTTTTCTATGACAGTAAAAGAACCAGCAGGTAAAGCCTGTTCAGCTTTTTTATTTATAAGTAGGTTAAGTTGTAGTATAAAAAACTCTCTAAAAATAAGGTAACTTCTTGCTTTTTCAAGGTTCATATCAGATAAAGGAAAATGTATGTTTTGTAAAGCAAACCTTATACTTGTAAGTCCAAGTTCTTGTCTTTCTTTTAATGAAAACATCTCAACAATTTCATCGTCGAGTGTACTTAAAACAAGTTTTACCAGTTTTCTCATATACTTTTGGGTTAGCCCTCCTGATAAAGAATACAAAGGCAAAAGCCAATCTCTTCTACCAGGCTGTTCCTCTTCATAGAGAGGGTTGCTCATCTGAGCAACACCTTTATAAACACCTACCTTACCGTGTAAAAAAAATTCTTTACCTACCTGAAAAACATCTTTTAGGTACGGTTGGTTAAAAAACATTACTGGAATAAAACCTGTATTGTCAGAAATTATAACTTTAAGATAACTAACTCTACCTCTTACCCTTCTTTCTTCTCTTCCTAAAACCTTCCCTTTTATTGAAGCCATCTCGTAAGGAATAAGTGCGGAGATTTTTTTAAAATTGCGTAGGTCAAGATATCTACGAGGGTAAAAAAATAGTAGGTCTTCTGCTATTTTAATATTTAATTTTCCGAGGTCTTTTTCTCTTTTTGGACCTACTGAATTGAGTTGTGAAAAAGGAGTTTTAAGATTTAGATTCATTGTGTTTGTGTAAGAAGTTTTTCAAAAACGGAAAGTTCTACTTATATTTGCTGAGAAGTCTTAATTAATAAGAAATCCCATAAAGGTTAAACCTTTGTAGAAGAGTGAAATAATAGCCCCTATACCAAGATAGGGTCCAAAAGGCACATAATCTTCGACCGTCTTCTTTTTTGTTACTATAAGAAAAAGACTTATAATTGTCCCTAAAAGAGAAGCAAAAAAGAGTGTTAAAAAGACGCTTTTCCAACCCAGAAAAGCCCCTATCATAGCAAGAAGTTTTACGTCTCCACCTCCCATTGCTTCTTTTTTAAAAAGAAACTTTCCAAACAAACTTAAAAAAATAAGAAGTCCACCACCTAATAAGATACCGAAAACAGAATATAGCAAACTTTGGATATTTGAAAGGCCGGTATGCATACTTGGGAAAAGAAAAGATAAGATAGGTCCTAAAACAACCAACGGTAGAACAAAAACATCCGAAATAAGAAACGTGTCTATATCAATAAACCCTACTATTAAAAGAGAGTAAACAAAAAGTGTGTAAATAAAAAAGGCGGGACTTAAACCAAACTTGTTAAATATAAGAAGAAATAGTATACCACTTAGAAGTTCAACCAAAAAATATCTTGCAGAAATTTTTTCACCACAAAATCTACATTTTCCTTTTAATATAAGAAAACTCAAAAGTGGGATGTTGTCATAAAATTTTATGCTCTTACCACATTTAACACAAGATGAACCAGGGTTTATAAGAGATTTCCCTTTTGGTAATCTTAAAATAACAACATTAGCAAAACTTCCAAAAATAAGACCAAGTATAAATATAAGTATTTCCATAATGATATATAATAAATTAAAAAAAAGATAAAGTCAATTTAAATTTTTTTAATAACGTCTAAAAGAATGTTAGGCATATTTGTGGTAATAAGGTTGATACCGTTATCTATTAATTCTTTCATTTTTTTTATGTCGTCAACTGTCCAAAGAGCAAGCGTAACTCCTCTTGAAAAAAATTCTTTGGCTATTTCATAGTTCCAACTTTTGTAGTTTACATCTAATATAGGGATTCCGTTCTCAAGTAAAACATCAGGTGTTTCAGGGAACCTTGAAGAGATAAGGGTTGTTGAGATAGAAGGAAAAACCTTTCTTATTTCTTTAATATAATCTAAATTAAATGAGCCTACAATAACATTCTGTAGCATACCTGATTTTTCAATTAAACGACCTACTTTTGTAGGAGAAGCTTCTTTTATTTCTATTAAAATTTTAACTCTATCTTTCATTCTTTCCAAAACTTCGTCAAGAAAAGCAACCTTAACGTTCTGGAATCCTTTCCAGCTACCCGCATCAATTAAACTTAGATCTTCACGGGTCACATCTGATACCTTGCCTTTACCATTGGTCGTTCTATCAAGGGTTGCATCGTGCATAACAACTATCTCACCATCTTTTGTTTCTCTAACATCCAACTCAATAAAATCAACTTTGAGTTGAACCGCCTTATCAAATGCAAGCATAGTATTTTCTGGGTATATACTTGAAAACCCTCTATGCGCAACAACTATTATTTGTGTGTTCATTTTCAATTCCTTCCGAAGGTCAGACCTTCGTTTTCTCTTAGTTGCAAGCCTCTGCAAAGACAACTCCCCCTCCACCTATGCCAAGGCATACCTGCCGAAGCTTGTATTTTAGAGTAGGTTGGCTTCGGTGGATAAACCTCGCAAGACAAAATACAAAAGACGGAATGGGGCAAAGACGTAAAGACCCCCTCACCCTTAATCCCTCTCCCCCAAGGGTAGAGGGCAAAAATGGGGAGTGAGTAGACACCTCTTACTTTTTTATCACTTTATTTGTACCAATAAGGAGTCTTTTTAGCCCAACTGCTATTAGGATATCTTTTATGTAACAATTGGAACGCTTCACGGGAATAATCCCCAGTTTTTAAATTCTTCGACCTTGGGTATCTTGTTGACCTAACCGCAAGGTGTAAAGATTCAGGAACCCTTTTGTTATTGGGATTTTTTTTAGCATACTCTATTACCGCATTAGATAGGTAGTTTGGCGCTATTAGAGATAAGATTAGTTTATTCTCTTCTTTTGCCTTTTTTATATCTGTTTCAGATAAAAAATCGAGCATATATTTAATTTTAGGGAACCCGTACTTGGATTCATTCAACTTACGGAAACCTCCACCTACTCCCAAAATAGGTTTTCCCCACCAATGCCTACGAAAATTATCCATTTCATTCATCTTAATTTTTTCAATTATTATCTCGTCTGTGTAAGAATCCAGATGTGTGTTTATTCTAAGGTATTTTAAAATAAAAAATACTGCCTCAAACTTCTTCTCTTCCAAATTCCTACTTTTTAAAAACCTGTTTAAATCCTTTTTTAATCTTATATCTGTTTCAGATAGTTTTAGAGCAACCTTTTCAGTTGCGGAAATATCATCAAGGAGTACACTTCTTAAAAAAGTAGCAAAACGTATCTGTTCTCTTATATTTGGAGTAAAAAGGTTGTCGTTTAATGAGACCTCTACCCATCTATTTAAAGGTAAATATATATTAAAGAAATCTTTTACTTTATTATCAAGCACAACTTCTTGTCCAGGGGCAATTGAGTAGCATGATTCCTCATAATAAACAAGGTGTGTTTTTCTTAAAGAATGATTTAAAGCGTCTTCCATATTTGAAGATACCTGAGCTCTCAAGTCCATAAAAGAATCCCATAAAGCCCAATCTTTTTTATCGTTTAAACCTTTTAATAAACTTTCAAGTTCATTTTTAATTTCTTCTCTATTCTTTTCATATTTTACCTTATATAAAAGAAGGTAATACATTACACTAAAATATGCTGGAGAATCTTCTTTAATACGATAGGCAGACTGAATAATTTCTGTTTTGCTGGTATCGTAAGGACGTAGGTGTTTCAAAGCAACAATAAGCCAAGGTAAAGATTTTTCTCTAAGATAAACAGACGCTGAGTGTCCTGTCTTTTCTTCATACTCAGTTTGAAAAGATAACAACCATCTGGAAAAATCTCCCCCTCTTCTCATTATAAAATTGGTATCATTTTTTTTAAAACGGTTATACAGTTGTGTAAAGTCATATATATTTAACCTTAAATTTTCTGAATAAGAGAGTGCAGAAAGTAGTTCTTTTTCAGTATCAAGCATTCTTTCATAGGGTGCAATTCTAAAATTTACATACCCAATAAGGTTTTTTGCTGAAGGATGCACAGATTTAAGTGTTTTATCTCTCAAAATATTTTCAAACTGCCGATTTGCTTTCTTCATCCACTTTTGTTTAACTTTATTTGATTTATTGATAGATGTTCTCCTATCTTTAATATTTTTCAATACCAAATCTCCTTCAAAATGAGCTCGCCTCAAAAGAGTTCTACCAACGGCGAGGGCAGAATAATCTCTCCAGGGATGTTGTTGATTTTTAGAAATTTCTCTAAAACGTTTTTCTGCCTCCTCATATTTTCCAGAGTAAAAGCATGCCGCTGCTCTCTGATACTCTCTATCTTGTTTTAAGAGAGGGTTTTTAATGTTCATATCTAAGGTTTTTTCAAATGGTTCTAAACGACCATCTCCAAAAACAGCGTCCTGACCATCAAGCCATATTTCTATTTCTTCTTTACTATAGATTTTTATACGTTGATTTAATGTTTTTGTGGCTGTATAAAAAGCGTCATCACCAATATTATAAAAATAATCAAAAAATGCACCTTGATGCCATTTGTCTATACGAACATCTTTTGTTGTGATTTTTTTCCTTGCTTCACGCCATTCCGCTTCAGGTGAAAGAGGTTCAGAGTTAGATAAAGGCTTTTCATTTGACCAGAAACTATAAACCTCAGGTTTTGGTATCTCTATATTACCAGTAGTTAGACCTTTGTATGCTTGGTATAAAGAAGAGATTTGCCAATTTGGAGATAAAATACCTGGTGAGGTGCCTGAAAAATCAGATTTATAATAGTGTGGTTTATGCACTTCAAATATTCCCTCAGTGTTACTAACAAACGTAGGGAAGTAAGGACCGCACGCTTGCAAAGTTAAGGAAGTGTGTAGAAAAAGTAAAAAAAAGATTGTTCTCTTGATAAGAAAACTATTTCTTCTCATTATTTATCTCCGTTTATATGGTTTTCAACTTTTGAAATAATTTCTTTAAAATTTTCTTCTGTCCAGGGTTTTGAGTTAAAAATACAAAATTTTCTATTTCTAAGATATTTAGCAGGCGGCAAAGGTTCATCTGTGGATATACCAACAAATTCTTTAGTAACCTTTGAACCCATAAAAGATTCTCCCACCAACATATTTCTAATAGAAAAATCGTCAACTCCCATCCTAAAAAACATTGGAGTGGCATATTTTACTGGTAAACTGTCAAGCCAACTGCCCTCATAACTCCAAGAGGCAAGTGCTGTCATTGTTAAAATTTTATAATAAGGAAGATTTTTCTTTAAAGAAGTAAGAAGTTGTTTATAAAAAACCTGTTCTGAAACTTTAGCATCAAAATCTATCTGACAACCAGAGATTCTTTTATTGTTACATACATTAAGAATGTTTTTTACCGTCTCTTCAAGTTGGTTAGAAGTAGGTATAAAACTTTGCCTGTTTTCTATTCTAAAAACAGCAATAAGATAAACATCATCTGGAACAATAAGAGGGTTTCTTCTGGGAGTGAAAGAGGTTATCCCGTTTTTATATAATGTAATACCAGCATAAAAGTTTATCTCAACGTCAGACCCTTCTAAAAAAAGGAGGTTTTCTGTTCTCTCCCAAGCCCAGATAGCAGTTTTAAAAGTTTCATTTTTTAGGGTAGAAGAATAAAGAAGGTTTGGTTTAAAGAACAATAGCCCGGCAAAAAGAATTAAAAAATATTTTTTAATCATTAACCCCTTTAAAATCTTACTTAACAATTTATCATTATACGAAAACAAATAAATTTAACCTAACGGAGGTTTTCTTTAACGGATAGTGGAAGCCGTTTGGGTTTAAAATCTTTACCGACACAGGCAAGGACAACATCTGCTTCAACAAGAAGTGTTTCCCCTTTAAAGACTTTTTGTTTGAAATGGATAGTGGAAGCGGTAAAATTTTCTACCTCTGCTGATATGTCTATCTCGTCAAGGTATCTTGCTGGTCTTTTATATTTTATCTCCACAGAGATAATCACAAACTGTGTACCTTCTTCTGAGTGTAATCCAACATCTATGTTTTTAGAATAAAAAAACTCGGTTCTTGCGTCTTCAAGAAACTCAAGATACCTTCCATAATAAACCACTCCAACTGTGTCTGTGTGGTGATAGTAGACCTTTTTTTTGAGTAGAAACATTTTATTTAATGAACCTTTTTGTTGACCTGCTAATAACCTTCTTCATTATTTTTTAAAATTTTACTTTCTCGTAGTCTTAATGTCAAATAATGTTTAAATAAAAAAGAGATTTATAATGTTAGACAAAATAATTATTCTCTTTTGTTGACGAAAATAAATATTAAGTGTAGAATATTATTTTGTTAATCTTGCTCCATTTAAATTAAGTATATATATTATACGGGGCGTGGCGCAGTCCGGTTTAGCGCGCATGGTTTGGGACCATGAAGTCCTCGGTTCAAATCCGAGCGCCCCGATTTTTTTTGTTAAGGTTGACATTTTTTTAAAAACCATTATAATTTATAGCATACATATTTTGGGCCGCTAGCTCATCCGGTAGAGCACCGCCCTTTTAAGGCGGGCGCGACAGGTTCGAGTCCTGTGCGGCCTACTCCCCTTTAGTTCACCTCAAAACAATGCTTTTATAAAAACTAATAATTTGACAAAAAATCTTAATAGAATTATTATAATTTAATGAGAATAATAAACAAGAATTACCAAAATTTTTCTGCAAACCTAAAGTCAAGAATCAGAAACCAGTTATCAAGTCGCTTGGATAAACCGCCCTCTTTGTACTACATTGGCTAAAGTGTTAAGTTACCCAAAATAATCTTTACTTAAGCACTTTTGTTGTTATAAAAACCACGCAAAAACACCTTGCTTCTCTACCTAAATGTAAATTGAGTTATAAGTTTTACAAAAATACAATAACGAATTTGACAGAAGCAGGTAATACACAGGAGGTGAAATATGAAAAAAAACTTTATACCTATAAAAGAGTTTATCAAAAACAATTTTAAACATTTTAACTCGGCTGTTCTTGCTGATGCTTCAGAGGCGTATGTGGAACATTTAAATAATGATGGAAAGATGATGATAACCTTAGCTGGAGCTATGAGTACTGCTGAATTAGGTATTACATTGTCTGAGATGATTAGGAAGGATAAGGTGCACTCAATAACCTGTACAGGCGCCAATCTTGAAGAAGATATCTTTAATCTTATTGCTCATAATCATTACGAAAGGATACCTCATTATAGAAATTTAACACCACAAGATGAAGTTGAACTTTTAAATAGAAAACTTAGCAGGGTAACTGATACTTGTATACCAGAAGACGAAGCTATGAGATGTATTGAACAGCATATCTTAAAATTCTTTTTAAAAGCAGAGAAAGAGAATAAAAGGTACTTCCCTTATGAATTTATTTATCAAATCATTGAAAGCGGTGTGTTAAAAAATGACTACCAGATTGATCCAAAAAACTCTTGGGTTATTGCTGCGTGTGAAAAAAACTTACCTATATTTGTTCCAGGTTGGGAAGATTCCACTTTAGGTAATACCTTTGTGGCTTTTGTAACAAAGGGCGCTATTAAAAACATATCTACTGTAAAATCTGGTCTTGAAACTATGACTTTTTTAATAGATTGGTACAAAAAAGTTTCAGCAAATCATAAAATGGGGTTTTATCAGATTGGGGGCGGGATATCTGGAGATTTTCCTATATGTGTGGTCCCTTTAATAAGGCTTGACCTTGAAGATACTTCATGTAGACTATGGGACTATTTTTGTCAAATTTCAGACAGCACAACCTCTTATGGGTCTTATAGTGGTGCCATCCCTAATGAGAAGATAACCTGGGAAAAAATCAGTATTGATACCCCCAGTTTTGTAATAGAAAGCGATGCAACTATTGTAGCGCCTCTTATGTTTGCCTACATACTTGCAGAATAAGGTTTGAGTTGTTCCATTATATCTTTTTATCAAGATGATTTTATGTTTAATTCTAAAGAACCTTCAAACTCTGGTATATCAACAGATTTTTCTACTATATCTTCGCCGTTTTGAGTAAAAAGATATACTTTTTGTTCCATACAACTTTTCCCTTTTAAGGTAATTGTAAGTTCTCTATTAGATTCATTGTAAGACGCTTGGCTAATATTAGAAAAAAGACGGTTTTCTGCATATCTTGAGATATGATCATAACTTGCCATAATGTGTGGAATGCTTCTCAATTTATCTGAGATACCTTTTATTATTAGTTCCCAATCCTGTGGATTTACTTGGGCTATTCTCTGTTCATGGGTAGCTATACAACCAAAAAAACCTCTATCTATACCCTGCTTAATTCTGTTGAATGCTTTATCTATAGATTTTTCTACGTTGGTGTAAGGACTTTCTTTGTGAAGAGTTGTGCATCCATACAACATATCTGTATGAGGAACTAAATAGTTCTTACCTTTGGACGTAGAGAGCACATTAAAAAAATGGTTATCTTCTGGAATATAGCCAAAACAGTAATCCCTATTAGCATACGGAGATAACTTCCAAGAACGTGCGTCAGGGTCAAAATATGATTTACCCACTCTAATACTTGTCATTAAGTATTTGTGTCCTCTTTCCTTTAGAAAAGGTAAGGAGTTTATCCCTATCTCTGCATAATGAACATTTACTGTTTGAGAGTAGTTTATCCCCCATTTTTTAAATTTTGTGTCAACTCTTTCAAAATTTCTTTTCAACTCTTCATTTGTAAATTCTTCACCATTATGCTTTAAATATATCGGGCATAAATCTTCGTTATCCATATAAGCAAAATCAACAAAACCATGAGGTGAAAACTCCACAAGCCCTAACTCTTCTTTCTCTTTAAATCTTTTGGCATCTTCATCTAAAATGTCGTCAATAAAAAGACCAGCGTTTGGTATAAACCCGTAATCATTTAATATATCGAGCCATTTTAAGCCAGAAAGGGTTTCTTTATATTTCAAAACACGGCTCCCGCCAAAAGATATATCGTCTATTCTTCCTGTAACAAATGGAGGCATTATTTTCATTATATAAGGTTTTTTTGCTACCCAAACAATCGAGTCTCTAAAAACTCTATCGAGAGGACCTGCAAATCCAATATACTCATTCTGCCAAATAAGAGAAGATATAGAAAATAGTATAACCCTACCTGCACCAAAAAACCTGAATGAAGCAGATGGGATACCTTCTTCATTAGTTAAAAAAACTGACCAGTCTTCTTTTGCTACATTCGGCAAAGAAGGGACAGGGGTTTCAAGTATAACTTCTTCTTCAACGATACTACTAAATGTACTCCCTTCTTTTAACTTTAGAGAAGTTATTTTTGTATCTTTCCCAGGAATAATGTTTAGACTCTTTAAAACAGTTGTGGGATATAAGGATAGGTTTCCGTCTAAAGACAAAAGCCCCATACCCTCTGATACAGAATTCAGAATCGCTTGCCACTCTGTACTATCTATGTTTTTACCAATATTCTCTTGGGCAAAAATTAACAGATGAGCGTCTTTGAGAATTTCAGAAGAAACGCTTGTCTGACTTAGGTCAACTATTTCAAAAAATATACCAAAATGTTTAAGTGCCCTTAAAACTGAATTTTTAAAACCTTCATACTCAAAAACTTGAGAAGAATCTACTATTACATAAGTCTTCATAATACCTCCAAAGTATTGTTAAGTTATAAAACTATTTTTAATTTATTCTTTACCATATTTTGCCTGCTCTTTTTCCCTATATCCCTCTGCAGCCCATATCTTCTTTGCAAAAACAACACCTTCTTTTGAGGGCTTAATATCTCCTAAAATGCTTGGAAGCGGATAACCCTCTTTATATCTTGTAGGGTCGGGGTTCCAGTCGTCCTTTGCATATTTTGCTCTTTCGCTTTTCTTTCTTAAATCAGGAACCTCCAGAGTATTTGAATCGTTCAACGCCGACCGGTATGCCAGAATGCCTGTTATAGACATTGCCACTCCCTTGTAAACATCCAGATACGGCTGTTCACCGGTCTTTATTGCTTGCGCAAAAAAGTAGTTGGTAAAGAAATCGCCACCTGCATGCCCGTACTTACCAGCGTCTCTTGCGTAAGATGGAAATTCGGGTTTATATATTTTCTCAATAGGTTCATCAGGATTCTTGTCAAAAGGTTCCTTTCTTACTCTAAGCATATTACTGTCTCCAACACGCAAGTTTTCCATTAGCCCTCTGTTACAGTGGATACGTACCCAGTTACCGTGCCCCCTAAGCCCACCGTGTACTGCTTTGACAATTGCTCCGTTATCCATCCTTGTAATTATGGAACAAGCCATATCTCCTACCCTAACTGTTTTCTTACGGTTCTTATCATAAAAATCATACGGTACCACAAAACCATTAACCTTTACTGGCAAAGTATCGGTAATAAACATTACAGGACCTAATGAATGCGTGCAATAGTAAGTTGCAGGATGCCAGTTTCTCCAATGGTTCATCCCCGGAGAAATGGAGTTGGCCGAAGATGCTTTCATAGGGTGTACATATTCGCCTTCACCATAAAGAAATTTCCCCATATCTCCTTTCTGGTAAAGTCTACGCATTTCTTGATTGAAAACCATATAAGGATAGTTTTCAGCAAAACTATATATTTTCCCGCTCTTCTCTACTGCTTCAATGAGAGCCACTCCTTCCGCCAACGTAAAACATGCCGATGTTTCACTCATAACATGTTTATCTGCTTTAAGAGCTTTTATAGCAAAAGGAGCGTGCTGGTGAAAATAGTTCGCCAACACCACAGCATCCATATCGTGTTCAAGAAATTTATCATAGTCTGTATAGGTTGAAACATTTAGTTCTTTACCCAAACTATTCAATCTTTCTTCCCATATATCACATAAAGCAACAAGTTCCATACCAAGGGGTTCAACCGCTCCTCTCGCAAACCCAGCTCCTCTTCCTACACCAACAACCCCTACTCTTATCATTTTTTCTTTTTTTGCCATTTATCCTCCTGTAAAGAAAAATTTATATATTTAACATAAGAATATCTTTTAAAGAATATTCTCAAGCAGACCTGCTTGCTGTGCTCCGTAAACATCTCTATCGCCTGGAGCACCTGAACTAATTTGCCTTGGAAATACCACCTTAACAGCTAGTGCAGCTGAAAAATAGTATATTTTCACGCTATCTTTTTTCAGGCCATAAGATTTAGCAATAACAGATTGGTCTATTTGTTTTGTGTTAAGAGCCCTTTCAAAGTCATCTTCTGTGTTAAAGATTATATCTATAGTAATAAAGAATGGTCCTGCGTTTTTACTCCGAAAAACATCCGCTCTTTCATACAGTTTTTTCATATATCATATCTCCTTAAATTCAACGGGAAACAAGTAACCTGCATCCTTAACTTCCATAAGATGATAAACACTAAACTCATATACAGGACCTCCTGAAAAATCTGATGGAGAAAAAGGGAAAGCAACATTACCGGCAGTAGATTTCCTTCCCTCAAACCCATAATGTAATATCAGAGAGCGAGCAAGAGCACACACAGTGTCGGCTTTATCTTGAGTCTGAGCTATTCCTTCTATAACGATACCTACTTCATAGGGCGTCTTATCAATTTCTGGTTCAAGTTCACCCAGCACTCCATCTCTACCATAAAATAGAAAATTTAAGAGATAACCTTCTTTAATAATATCAGATGGCAACATCTCCTTGATTTTTTCAGAAACATCTTTTTCCATATTAGGAATGTTCTTAATTACATCTTGGCTCCTTATCCCTCCTACAGCAATTGTATGATAACCCCGTTTAACAACTCCTTCAAGTTTTATCGTCTGGTTTCCTTGTGCTGGTTTGAAAAAACTACCCGTTACTCTAACACAACAGTTACTCTTCTGCACAAATTTGCATCCAGAAAGATCAACATATCCTTCTGGCTCATAAAACCCAAATGGGCTTAACTGTTCATAAAGACTATGGGCAGCGACCGAAATTTTTGTACATTTTCTTAAAGGATTTGTAGGTTCAACCTCAAAATAGTCTTTTCCGATTATTCCGAACATACAATCGCTGGCTGAAGCAGGAACACTTGCAAGAGCGCCACACTCAAGTATTTTTGCAAGGTGGTATGATAGACCTACATCAAACCCCTCCATTATAGGGTAAGATGCAAAAATTGCCGTATCGCAGGCACGACCCGCAAGTATTATATCAGGTTTGGCTTTTAGTGCATCAATAAATGGAGCAACACCCATCTGCCCCACAATCCTTACAGATTCATCAACAATTTTCGGAGTAAGATCAGGAACCGTTTCTCCAAGAGGTTTGACTCTATTTTTTTTTAACGCCTGTTTTACTATTTTTTTATTTATATCTGCCGGTATTAAAGCAATTTTTAATGATAAAGACTCTTCTTCTGATATTTCTTTTATTATTTTTTCAGTAAAATTAAGATGAACTTTGCTCCCAGAAGTTCCTGCACTACCAATAATCAGAGGTATTTTTGCCGTAACAGCGGCTTCTATTGCCAATTGAAGATCTCGCTTGATTTGAAGTTTTTTGGTAAGAGATTTTCCGCTACCAAGGTAGAATGGTCCAGGATCGGAAGAACCTGCATCAACACCAATAAAATGAGGGTTTTTTTTCATACCTTCTTTTAAACTTTCAGCCGGATATCCGTACCCAAGAAGCCCAGTCAAAGATAAAATCCTTACTTCTTTATTCATTTCTTGTTGTCTCCGTAAAAATTAGTTGAACAAAATTTATGCATCTATTTTAAAAATTTAATAAATCCTGCGTTTTCAATCCGCCAAATAGCGTCACCTGTTGGTATCCATGCAGACCAGCCGCCTCTTTTAGAAATACCTATATTGAAAGATAGTTTATCAACTTCATTAGAGTTTATACCGATTTTTTTGAGAGGTATCTTCATCTCTGCTTGCCAACTCAAATTTTCTTCATCAATAATATGTGATTTATATTCTATCGATTGTTCAATATCTTTTACAACATTAAACGGCATATTAAACATATTTACCAACCCATAATTACCTTCAAAATCTCCTTTAAAAATGTATATAGGACCTGTTGGCATATCTTCAAGCCACCAACCTCTATTATGAAACCCAAACTGACTTTCTATTGATACCTCCAATATTGGAATATGTTTCTTTAGACGTTCTGGCATATTTTCCAACCATGGGTCAACCTCATTCTGCACACCTATATACAGGTAATCTGTGTCATAATTTAACCAGACGTACGAATTTGGACCTTTCTCTTCGCCACTTTTAAAATGTTTGTTTATCGATATTCCATTATTTTTATCTAAATCTCCCCATTCTTCTTTTTTCAATTCTCCATCTATGTTTATAGAAGATGCTCGGAGCGGAACATTGAAAGTGAGAGTTGGGCTGATTCTTTTCAAAACCTGCATAGATTCACTTATACCAGAAATGGCTTTAAAATCGGTATAAAAATATCTACCAATATCTTCTTTTGTTCTGCTGACAGGCCAACTTGCCCTTAAAACATCTTTGTATACTCCTATATTGTTCATACATACAGGGTCACATCCTGTTAAACCATAAATAGGCGAACCTAATCTGAGTTGAAAATCCATCTCTTCAACATTCAAAAAGATAGGGTCTTGTCCATCCCAGTTGTTCTCAAACAATGTTGTACCTCTGGTATCTCGTCCAAAGGTAACAAAACGTCCTTGGGTATTGATATTTCTTTCAATTATACTGCCTTTTATTTTTCCCCATCCTGATGGTTGGTTCTTCATCAGTTCAAAGATTGGAGGGTATCTATAACTCCAAGGTGGTTGTTTAGTCCTAAATTTCTTATGCTGGGCTGATAATCTGTTCATTGAATTTATATTTGGTCCTGCATCTATATCTTGACCTACACAAAAAATATTTGACCTGTCGCCCTGAGATATACTTGTACCTTCTCCCTCAATAAAGATGTTATTGGTAAGATAATTGCCGGGAAAAGTACTGGATATCCCATTAGGGAATTTATAGAAAATATTTTTATCTACTACAAGTCCAGAGTTCATTGCGTCAATATGTATAGCATTTATACCGTGTGAAAAATTTGGCGAGGAATGGTTGCTTATATGGTGAAAGAAATTATTCTTGATAATAGTGCCACGGTTCATAAGAGCTGTTGATTCGCCATAAATATACATTGCACCAAGTTCTTGACCTTCAGAAAGCACGTCGTGTATCTCGTTGTATTCAATTATATGGTCGTTTTCATTAAAATATATTGCCTGCATAGGGGTATCATTTATTAAGTTATGGGAAACTATTTGCCCAATACCTTCTATCCAGACAGCCATTCTGTACCCACCGCAAAATCTGTTGTAATGGTGTATATGATTATTTTCAACAGTATGTTGTGCAGGTATAAGTTTTGTTCTGTCGCCACCGTTAAGAGCCACACCGCCTTCGCCCATATCGTACATATCACAACCAACAACTTTATGTGCCCAACCGCTCTCTATCCTAATAGCAAACTGGCCAGTATTTCTTATAGTGCAACCTGCTATAAGGTTGTTGGTTCCTTTCTTTATTTCTATTCCGTTTCGCCAGGTCCCTTCAAATAGAAGCCCAGACAAAACAATGTTAGACGTACTGTTAAAAGATACAATAGGTTTATCTAAAGTTGTAACTATTATCTCATTTTTTGAGATATCACTGGGTGGATAAAAATATAGTTTTCCTGTATCTCTATCAAGATAAAACTCTCCAGGAGAATCGAGTTCACTTAAAATATTATAAACAAAATACGGATGTTTTTTAGCTACAGGCGCTACTGCTAACCAAGAGCAAGCATCAGGCAAAATATCAGGTAGAAGGTTTATTACTTTTTTTTCTGTATCTATTGAACCTATCTTAACATGTATAAGAGAATAAGGTTGGTTTATACCAAGGTATCCTTTCACCCACATATCTTTTTCTTCTTTCCATCTTTCAGGTCTATCTCCAGAGTATATAAATTTTCCCCGCTGATACTCTGTCTTTCGATAAATTCCTTCAACTTCAGTCAACCCAGCAACCCTTTCCCAACCTTCGTTAGGCCATCGAGCCAGTTTCATTATTTTCCCGTCACATATAAGTTCAAGAGCACCAGGACGCGGTTTTCTTATATGCCTCCCTCGAGGCAACAATTGACCATATTCTGTTATTCCTGCTTCTTTTAGGTCTGCAACCCAAACTTTTCCTCTTGCTTCCTCTGGGAGCCTTTCAAGAATTTTTACCTCATCAACCAACTTAAAATTTCTAACCTGTTTACCTCCAATAATCCGTACCTCTTCTCCTTGATAGTTGCGATAAACAACAGGTGCATCTTGCTCTCCTGAGTCTTGTTTTCCAAAAACAATGGTATCTGTTAAAAAATATTTTCCTCCCCTAAAATATACGTTTATACCACCTGCAGGCATCCCCTTCTCTTTGATTTTTTTTACCTCTTCTTGTGCCCGTCTTATTGTTGCAAAAGGTTTTTCTTTCGTCCCAGCATTTAAGTCGTTACCTTCCAAAGAAACGTATAAGGAATAGTTTGGGCAATTTACCCATTCTGCTCTTTTCTGCCTAATATTTTTTATTGTTGCTCCATCAGGTACCCCTTCTATCTCTTCAAGTCTTCTTCTTATATCAAAACGATAGCCATCATTGGGAAAAGAAGAAGATTCCTCTTCTCTTAAAAGTTCTTCATAAAGCGGTTTTGAAAAAGAATAATTTCCTTGAGATTTGTATATATCTGCTATAAAGAGTCGTGCATTAAAAATATGGTGTTTTGAAGCGTTTTTAGATTTGATTATATCAAGATATGCCTGCCGTGCTTTTTCGTAGTCTTTCTGTTCCGTATATACTTCTGCTTGTTTGAATAAACCATATATGCGATAATAAGGAGACAGATTCTTTAGTTCAAATATTTTTTTAAATGTGCTATGAGTATTCTTATAGTCTTTTTCTAACCTATAACTTTCAGATATATTAAATAGAGCCAATTCCAATCCATTATTTGGGAATCTTTTAAGTTTTTCGTATTCAGAGCGAACTTTATTATAATCTCTATTTTTAATAAAGGTATCGGCTTTTTCAAAAATTTCTTTTTGCGAAAACCCTTCTGGACCTTTACTAAGTTCTTCTACTTCTTTTCCTGTTAAAACTCTGTTGTACAAAATTATCTCATCTATATCTACTATAATTGAACCAACTCCAAGTTCAGAGAAACCTACCTTAAACTGGTTAGGATTACCTACCGCAATATATTCTTCTTCATACCCTGTTGAAGAAATAAGCATACCGTTAAGATAAAGATTTATTGTTTTTCCATCCCAAGTAAAAACAAGATGTTGCCATTGATTATCTGTTATAGCGGCGTTAATTCTTATATTGCAACCACCTTTTTTTCCTACACCTAAAATTACACCAGATACAGGATCGTAAGTGGTGTATATACGCCACCCTTGTGTATAACCTGAGACAGACATAATGTGCCCGTCTTTTCTTTTACTTGCAGGAACAATACTACCAGGTGCTATTCTACGGAACCATACCTCTGCTGTAAACTGTCTGTTTTCTATATTGTATGTTGGTCCTTGATAAAAACCTCTATCAAGCCGTACAGCATTTTTCTCAGACCATCTGCCTTCAACTACCTTAATATCGTCAAAAATTTCTTTTGTACTTCTATCAATATAAGGAACATACTTTAAATCTCCTCCGTTACCGCTTAAATCTTTTACTACACTTTCGCTACCAGAAACATTTTCGAAAGTATAATACCTTACAACGTTTTTATCTTGTTTTAGAGCGTCTCGTTTTTTCAACCATTCTTGATAACCAATACTTTCAGGTTTTGCTATATAAAGAATAGAAAAAATAAAAAAAAGAGTGTATCTTAAGATTCTCATATAACCTCCTTTTTAACAGTTTCGTTCTACTAAATTTGACTAAGCGATATCTTTTGTCTTTTCTTCGTTAAAAAAATATGTGTCTATGAACGCCCAAATTTGTTGTCCTGAACTTGTTTCAGGATCTCTCACTTAACCCACACAGTTTGTCATTGCTAAGGCATGTCTGCCTAAGCCAACCTACGCTAACCTACAAGCTTCGGCAGGTATACCTTGACGCAGGTTGAAACGCTTTATGTGACTGGGCAGTCTCTCTTTTATCTTATACACTATTGTTTATTCCCATTCCTTTTTCGCCTTCGGCGGGATTGCCACGCCAAAAAACGCCCTCCTACGCCAAGGCTTTGGTGGATAAAGCTCGCAAGACAAACTACAAAAGACGGAATGGGGGAAAACTAACAGCCCATCCCCATACGCTACACTTGACTAAGACGAAGGTCTGACCTTCGTATTCAGTTAATTAAAAGAAGAGTTTTACAGAACAACTCTTTTTGAAATTATCAATTTCAACCGTTTCGGTATCTGAACAATAAGAACCGCCTTTCACCTTTACTGGCTTTATACCTTTAGGATGTGGAACTCTTATCTTTACTTTGTTTAGTTTTTTATTGTTTTTACACTCAAAGTAAGCGGTTATACTATTATTCTCTTCAAGTTCTGAAATAGTTCCAAAAGATATTTTACCAAAATAACTTGTAGCGTTTTCAATCTTTATTTCTTTGCCGTTCTCAAGCCATTTTCTTGGGATTGCTGAAAAAAGATTAAGAGTATCGCCATCTTCAAGATAAAGCATCCAACGTGTTTGCATAAGAAACCAGGCTTCTTCATGAGTTTTATGTTGACCTGCCTCAAAATAGTGTTCCCAAAAAGTGTATGTTTCTCTATCTATGAGAGCCGTCAGTTGGTTATAATAGCATTTTAGAAAAGATTTAACTTCACCTCTTTTAATATGAGCAAAATCGTGTCTTGAATAGTAGGGTTGGCTTAAAGCTGCATTCTCAAGTGTAACCGGAAACTGGTTAACCTTTAAAAGAAAATTGGACCCAAGTTCATCAGGGGCTAAAACCTCGCTTATTATAAGCCATAGAGAACCAGTTGTTACTCCTCTAACAGCAAAAGCGCCGTGAGAGAACCAGTTCCCGCCGTCTGCAAAAAGAATAATATTGCCGTTATGTTCCACCCAGGGAGGCATAAAAGGCGCCCAAGAACCATCACCTACTGGGACTAATGGAGCGTTAGACATAGCAAAATAGAAACCGTTCCTAATATCTTCTTTATATTTCTCAACTTCTACTTTCAATTTATTAGAGTATTTTGGCTCAATATTTTGTGTCATTTCTACCACTCTTTTTAAACCAATATAACTGCCAGCATTAAGAAAAAATGAATGGTAATAATCGTTTGGATCGGCTACTTTTCCATCTAACATTCCGTAAAACCCTCTCTTTCGGTTATCTTCTGTCTTGTTTTTTTCTCTCCATTTTAGTATATATTCAACAGCTTTCTTTATATTTGGTAAAACTTTTTTTACCCACTTCTCATCTCCTGTGTATCTAAAATGCTCTCCGGCTGTCCATAAGAGAGGACCTGTTTCACTTTCGTATCTACCAAAGTTCTGTATGAAACCGTTCTCATACTGTCTTTCAAAGAAAAACTGGATAGATCTTTCTGCAAGTTTATGCCAACCTACAGAATCAAAATATTGTATAATAGGCGAACTCTCTGTTCCTATCGGACTATACCAACCTATATGGGGCGCAACCGGCTCGTTTGGCTCTTTTCCGAGAGCTACTATATCACAATGAAAAAGACCTGCTTTTATTATCTCGTTTATCTTTTTTTCTGGGACATCAAAGGATGCAGTATTATCAAGTTTCTCTTTCCAATAACTTCGAGCTCCATTGAGATGAGTATCAAAATCAATTTTCAACAGGTTATCACCTCTTTTTTCTGGTAAAGGTGAGTGAGGAATAAACATATCAAAAACCGTTTTATCTCCGGGCGGTACAAGAATTGCCACCTCTTGTTGAGGGATTGGTCTTTGGTTAAGAAGGGTTAATGAGAGTATTTTATCATTAATGTAAGTAAACCCGTTTGAACCATCAAACCTTATCCCTTCTAAATCTTTTCCAACAAGAAAATATGGACTTTTAAACCATGCATAACAAGGGGTTTTTCCCATATTAACTGCCTCAACCCTACAACATAAAACCACCTCTTCTTCTCTACCGTACATCTCTTTTTCAAGAAAATCCTTTATTTTTTCTTTACCATCTTCACCCAACATATTTCCACCTGAATTTGCGTAAGCAGCAAGCCAATCCGTACCCCTTACCTTATCTTTTTTTAGTACGCTTTTTTCAAGTGAAGCAAAAGCAGTAATATGGTACTCCATAAATTTCTCTTTCTGAACACCTCTAAGGATAGGCAAGAAACCTTCATCAAGTCTTCTTGTAACATCATACCGGCACGAGGATCCTTGTCCAGTCGCAAAAAGAAGGTCTCTCTGCCACAATGGGCTTTTATAAGCAAGATAAGAAGGCGTTATTTTTCCAAAAAAACCATATCTTTCCTGATAACCAAAACGGAATATTCTCATATCTCTCGATATACCCAACCAGGTTGGGGCATATTGTTCTCTATTTTTTGATGCACTATTTTCAAAGGTCTCTTCCTGCTGATTCTCAAAATCTGTAAAATCTGCTACTATCTGTTTTGCTTCAATATCTTTTATTACCTCTTGGTAAGAACGATTATCTTCTGCAGGCAACACTACCACTTGATATTCAGATATCCAGATAGGGTTTTCAGAACATAAAACGTCCCTGAGAAAAAAAGAGAAAGGGGTCTTACCACGAATATTAACTATTGTAGCAAATGCACCAAGAGAAACCATAGACTCTGATATTAAAATTTCAATAACTGCTGAACCTGGCTCAAAAGAAAAATTTTTATTATGAGTTTTGCCTTTCCCTGATACAACACGAACAGATTTTATCTTGCCATTAACTGCTTCAACCCTACCCTCACCAGATATATTATTCCATAATACCTTTATTTTTTTATTCATACATTCACTCCTTTTTTTGGTTGAACATATATAACAATTGCAAATAAATATAAACTACCCAGTTTTTTTACAAACTAATAAATAAACCACAATCAATTGAAATTATATCATTTTAACCTTTTTTATCAATAAGATTGACAAAACAAAGAATAGGTTGTATAATAGTTAATTGGTTCTTGTGTTAATGTAAATATACATTTTGTTTAAAGATACGCCCCCATCGACTATTGGTTAGGTCACCACTCTTTCAAGGTGGCAGGAGGGGTTCGAATCCCCTTGGGGGCGCTTTTTTAATGTCCTTAGTAGTTAGAAAGTTTAAACCTTTTGGAGAAACAAATGAAACGAAAGATTCTGACTATTGACGGAGCAGGAAGATTTGAAGTGGAACTGCAAGATGTACCCTCTTTAAATGAGTATGATGTTCTTGTGGAAGTCAAAGCATCAGGAATAAGCCCCGGTACCGAACTTGGCGGTATAAAACACTTAAGAGCTAACCCTTCTAATTCAACTAATAGCAGAGCTTTTGGATATCAGAATAGTGGAATAGTTGTAGAAATAGGTAAACAAGTAAAAAACCTTAAAGAAGGAATGAGGGTTGCCTGCATGGGTAGCGGTGCAAGACATGCAAGCATTGCTGTTGTTCCACAAAATCTATGTATTCCTATCCCTGAAAACGTTTCATTCCAAGAGGCTGCCTTCACAAACCTTGCAGGAACTGCTGTCCAAGCAATAAGAAGAGCTCAAACAGAATTTGGAGAAAACTTTTTTATTGCAGGCTTAGGTATCGTTGGAAATATGATAGGTCAACTGGCATCTTTATGTGGTTGCCATACTGTTGGTATTGATTTCTTTGAAAATCGAAGAGTTATATCCAAAAAAGTAGGGTTTGAACTTGTTTTAACTCCTGAGAATGATAGTTGGATTGAAGAGTGTCAAAACTTTTCTGCCCCGTACGGGATAGATGCAGTCTTTTTATGTTTTGGAGGAGACGCTACCCTATTTTTTCAAAAGATTCTTAAGATAATGAAAGTATCTCAGGATGGACATTTGATGGGTAGAATTGTTATACCGGGTGGATGCGAAATAAAAACAAGGTTTGCCTCCACATTAGGTAACCTTGATATAAGAAGTTCCGCAAGAACTGGCCCCGGATACCACGACGACTCTTATGAACAAGGTAACGATTATCCAAAAGTGTTTGTTCCGTGGACAACAAGACGTAATATTGAAGAGTTTTATAAAGCAGTATCAAAAAGGTCTTTAAATATCAACTCAATTATAAGTCACTCGTTTTCTTTAGATGAAGGAGCAGAGGCTTGTAACCTTCTGGTAGACTATCCAGAAAAAGCTTTGGGTGTAGTTCTACAACCTTAATTGTTTCTTGACCTTTTAAAAAGTGGCTATCTATTATTATATATCAAAAAAACAATATTAAGGGATTGTAAGTTTTTGCCCTACAAAGATTTTGTCGGTTTGAAGGTTGTTAAGTTTTTTTATTGCTTGAGATGTTGTGTTGAAGCGGCTTGCAATCACACCTATACTATCTCCCTTTTTTACAATATAGGTTTTTGTCCTATTTGAAGAGTTCTCTTCTTTGATTGTTTTTTCTTCGTCTTTATTCTCAGTATACGTAGCAGGCAAACTGTTTGTCTTTGACAATTCTGTCTTTAATCTATAAAGTTCGCTCTCTTGCCTTGTAAGTTCATCTATAAAAATCTGAAAATTCTTTCCGGTTGTTTCTTCCATTTGTGAAATTTGTGAAGAGTTCTTTTCAACCTCAGATAATATTTTATTCAAAGAATCAGCAACTTTCAGTTGAGATTGGTTTATTTCTAAAACATCACCTTGTATAGAAGAAAAGTTTTTACTAAGTGAAGATATGGAAATAATAATATCGTTATAAGTTTCTTTCAACCCTTTAATATCTCTACGTATTTCAAAATCTTTCTGCTGATTCACAAGGTTTTCCTTTTTCATCTCTTCTGCAAACTTATAATCCAACTCATCTATCTTCCCAATAAGTTTTCTGATATCTTCTTCCATTGTAGAGATTTTTGTTGAAAGAAGTGCCTTCTCATTTGATAAGTCTTCTACATCTTTTGATAGTCTGTCATTTTTTTCTGACAAAATCTTAATATTGTTAGAAAAAATCGAGTTGTTTTCATTGATATTTGTTTCAAGAGCTTTTATACGTTCACCTATAACTTTTGAAGTAGCATAAAAATCATCTTGAACGTTTGTCACTTTACTCTGAACAAACCCTATATCATCTTTTGTAGCAACACAACCTGAAAAAAGCAGTAAGACTACACATAAAAATAGAAGACTTAATCGTTTCATATTTACTCCGCTATTTTAAATTCTACCCTTCTGTTTTTCGCCCAAGCTTCTTCGTTACTTCTTGGATCAACAGGATTATCTTTACCGTAACTCACAGTATATAGTCTTTTTGGAGAAACTCCTTGTTCAACAAGAAACCTTCTAACACTTAACGACCTCTGTTCTCCAAGAACAAGGTTATATTCTCGGGTACCTCTTTCATCACAGTGACCTTCTATCAAAATCTCCATATTGGGGTTTTGGAGAAGATATTGGCTTATCTTTATCAAAACTGGCACATCCGCAACTCCTATATCATATCTATCGTAGTTGAAATATACATTACTAAATATTTGTGCTAATTCAGGAGAAAACTCCGAAGGTGACTTAAATTTCTTATCTAAAGGGATAGGTTGTAAAGGGATGGATTCTCCTTTAACTGCTTGCTGTTTTTCTTGTGCAGTAGCCATACCTTTCCCAGTAGAAACGTCTGTGGTTCCTGTTGATTCAGGTGTTACAGTTGTTAAAGGGGTTACGTCTTCAGTAAAAATAGATAACGCAGAAGGTTTGGTTATATCTGTTTCTCCCTTCTCTTTCAAATGCTTGTCTCTTACGTCTTTAGAAGACTGGCACCCTACAAAAAAAGATATAATTAAACATATTGATAAGATTTTAAGAACTCTCATTTTACCTCCTATCGTTTAAAAAATGGTTTACTTTATTATACAATAAGACTTTGTTTTGTCAAAAAGGACTCCAATTTGGGCTGAACGCATTATATTTACTACTTGTTATTCTTCTCCTATCTCCTGTGAGTATATCTATAACCATAATCGTATGAGGACGCCTTTTAATATCAGAATATACTATGTGTCTACTGTCTGGTGCCCAAGAGATCTCTTCGCTTCCAAGTGTTTCGCTTACTATTTTCGTTTCCCCTGAAGATACATCATAGATAGCTATACCAAAATTACCTGCTTTCATAAAAACATACGCAATATAGGTTCCATCAGGAGACCAACTAGGCGAGGTTGAATACCCAGAAACATAACTTATCCTTTTAATTTTTGTTCCGTCTCTTGTCATAGTATATACCTGAGCAGTTCCTTGTCTGTCAGAAACAAAAGCAATCATTTTACCAGAAGGAGATAAAGACGGTGATGCATCAGTGGTTTTACTATATGTCACTCTTTTAAGGATTTTACCATTAAAATCTGTAATATATATTTCAGGATGTCCTGTCTTGCTTAAAACTACTGCCATCTCTTCTGTTTTTTTGCAAGGAGAAGCACAAGCGTTTAACCCTGGTTCTGCAAGGATTATAGTTTCAACGCCTGTTAAAATATTTTTTTTAACAAGTTTAGGCCACCCATCTTTATAAGAAATCAAAAGAATTTCTTTGTAAGGGGTAAGCCACTTAGGGTAGTGAACAAGAAACTCTGAGTTGGTCAACTTTGTTAGATTGTCTCCATCATAATCTATTTGATAAATCTGGTATTTACCAGAAGAATCAGATACAAAAAGAATCTTACTTTCAGCAATACCTGGTTTACCTGTTAGGTGTAGCATAATATCATTACAAATTTTATGTGCCAAAATATGTGGGAACTTTGTTTTTTTATAATTTTTTTCAAAAAGAAGTTTCTCGTCAAGCCTATCTTCAATACTTATCTTTACACCGTCAGATAGTTTGTCGCCAAGTAGAAGGATTTGGGTAGTATACTTCTTCTTTGCAACAGAAATATTGTCCGTAAATATAGATTCGTTCACAGAAAAATATCCAGAGTATTCAAGATCTCTACCTAAAACCGAAACAAGTTTTTCCCAGTAGTTATCTTTATTTTGTGAAAAAAGAATCGATATATCAGCTTTCTCTTTAAAATTTTTTGTTATTTTAAGAAATATCGGGGAAGACGCATAAAGATTTACCGAAAATAATAATATAAAAAATAGTACGCAACTTTTTATTTTCACTGTTACACCTCCGTGCTAAATTCAATAACAATATCTAAATATGGTTGTTTTATATCAGAAGGAAAGTTGGGTATGTTTTTTGTTGATTTGACAGCTTCAACAACAGAGATATCAAACCCTCTATTTCCTGAACTTAACTCAAGAGAAACACTTTCTATCACGCCACTTTTGTAAACCCTAAAAGAAACGGTAGTCTTCCTGATACCCAGAACATTGGGCACCTTCCAATTCTCTTTTATCTTACTTTTTAAAAGCATAACATACCAGTCTGGAATAGCATCTCGTTGTCTTACAACTGACATCTCTAAAGAAGTACCTTGTAGTTTTTCAATCTGTACAGATTTTCCTTTATAGACTTCCTTTTCTGTTTTAACTGGTCTACTTTCTATTTTAGCAATTAGTTTTTCTTTGAAACTTTCGCTTGAAAAAGAAGAAACTTCTTTCTTTTCTGTGCTTATAGAAGTTTTTTTAGATTTTTGTTCTTCAGAAGTTTTTTTGGATTTTGGTCCTTCTTTGGCTCTGGAAGGTTCAGGAACAATCTTTTTTTTCTGAATCTCTTCTTTTGTTTCGACCACTTGACTGGTCTCTGATAATATTTTTGATATAGGGATATTTATTAACTGAATATCTATCACTTGATGAGAAATTATATTATTTTTTTTCCACGGTGAACCAACAAGGATAAAAAGCCCAAAACAATGGATTAGAAAAGTTATACCTAAACTCTTCTTTTTTATTCTATCTGTGTAGCCAGTCCAATCTTCTCTATTTTGCATTTTTTGGATATATCGAGGACTTTTATAATATTTTTGTAAGAGACTTCTTCATCTCCTTTTACTATAACAGAGATGTCTTCCCCTTCGTTGACCCTTTTTTGAAGTATATTGTGTATCTCTCTCAAGGTAGCTTTTTTACCTTCAAGGTAATACGTATTATTGGAAGCGACAGTAATAACTACGCTTTTTTCAATCTTTATCTCCGCAGGAGAAGAAGCTGGAAGATTAACTTCTATACCTTGCTCAATAAATGGAGATATGATAAGCAAGATGACAACAAGTGTTAAAGCCACATCAACAAGGTTGGTTATATTTAACTGAGGTAGTGTTGTATTATTATTTCTTCTGCTTAACATATTAATACTCTCCAATACTGTATTTCTATTCAGTATGCTTCAAGTAGTTCACTATAAAAGGAAGAACAGATTCCATTCTGTCTAAAATGTTGATAACGCGTCCTCTATAATAATTATATCCTACTGAGGCAGGAATAGCGACTATCAAACCAGCAACAGTTGTAATCAGAGCCTCCGAAACCCCAGCAGCAACAACCTTGACAGAAGAAGAACCTGCAACAGAAATACCCATAAACGACAACAGAAGCCCCCAAACCGTACCAAGAAGTCCAAGGAAGGGCGCAATTGTTGCTATGGTTGCAAGAGAGGTAATGTTTTTTTCAAGTTTAGACTGCACTTGTAAGAAAGCTTTTTGAAGGTATATATCTATCTGCTCCAATCCTGTTTTTTGTTTAAGTTCTATTCCATATTCAAGAACTGAGTTTAAAGGGGATTTTGTAAAATTTTTTACTTTACCGCTCTTAAGATTCTTTTCAAAAAGTCTATTTTTTTTCTCTACGTCTTTCAGAAAAAAGAGTTTTTCTATAAGTATATACCAAGAATAGAATGAAAGTACGCCGAGAGATACCATTATAATTTTTCCCGCAATATCACAATGTTGCCACGAAGCAATCCATATATTTCCCATAATTAAATATTATATACGATTTATAAGTTTAAGTCAATAAATTTCCTTGTTTTACAAGGTTTTAAATGGTTATTTTATGGTGCTTTATAAGAAATAAAAGATATAAAAATAAAAGTGATACCTTTACCCTCAATTTTGATAAGTAAACTTGACAACACTTGACAGATTGACTACACTTAAAACAGTTCATTATAAAAAATAATATGGAGGGAAGTATGAAAGAGAAATTAGCTATAGAAGGTGGTAAACCTGTTTTAGAAAGAAGTGATTATAAAAACTGGCCTATTGTTAACAACGCAACCCGTGCTTACATTAACGAAGTAATGGATAGCGGTGTTTTCGCTGGTGGAACTGCTCCGCAGGTTTCTGCACTTGAGAAAGAATGGGCAGAGTATCTTGGTATAAAACATTGTCTTACAACATGTAGTGGTACTGCTGCATTGCATATGGCTCTTTCAGCTATAGGGATAAAACCAGGTGATGAAGTTATCACCTCTGCATTTACTTTTCTTGCTTCTGCTTCGTGTGCTATACATCAGAACGGTGTGCCAGTATTTGTTGATATTGATAACAGAACATACAATATAGACCCTTCTAAAATTGAAGCAGTTATAACTGAACGAACAAAAGCTATAATTCCAGTACATATACAGGGATTATCAGCAGATATGGACCCTATCCTTAAAATAGCAGAAAAACATAACCTGTTTGTAATAGAAGATGCCTGTCAAGCGCACGGAGCCACATATAAAGGTAAGAAAGTAGGCACTATGGGCGATGCTGCTGCTTTTAGTCTTAATAACTATAAAAACCTGTCTGGAGGCGAAGGTGGTCTATTTGTAACCAACGATGAGGTTCTATTACAGAAAGGTAACCTAATAAGATGTTTTGGTGATGAAATTGACGAAGTTAGCCACAGAAGAAAATATAATGCATCTATCCTTGGGTATATGTATAGAAACCATGAGTTGCCTGCAGCGTTTACCAGAGGTCAACTTAAACATCTTGATGAATATAATGAAATAAGAATTAAAAATGCCAACTATCTTACAGAACAACTAAGTAGAATACCAGGAGTTATCCCTCCATATTGCCCGCCAGAATGTAAACACGTATATTTTATGTATAATGTAAGGTTTGACCCACAGGCGGTTGGTATAAATTGTTCCCCTTTAAGGTTTAGGACAGCCATAGAAAAATCTCTATATAAAGAAGGTGTTTTAGTAGGACAGTGGCAAACTATGCCTGTTCCAGCACAAGATTTGTTTCAAAGTAAGCTTGGGTACGGTGGTTCAAAATATCCTTGGTCATTAAATGAAGATAAAGGAATCGATTATAACTATAATGTTGACCAATTCCCTGTTGCTAAAAAACTATGTGAAAATTATAGCGTAGTTCACGGTGTTCATGCACCTAACGACTTAAAACTGATGGAAAAGATAGTTTGTGCTTTCAAAAAAGTTTTTGCAGATATAGATACTGCTCTTAAACACGTTGACGACCCTGTTTATCCGGGAGCTGACGGTAAATTATATGGAGCAGGTTGAGTATTGAATAAAGATAAAGGAGATGAGAATGGAAAGTAAAGGACTTTATGGCAAAAAACATCTTGATATTCAAACAAGAACAATAAATATTCCACCACCTGATGAAAACCATGTTATAGTTAAAATACATGCTTGTGGTGTATGCGGAACAGATATAAATTTTGTTAATGATTGGGATGGTGACCCTATGGCTCTTGGGCACGAAATTGCAGCAGAAGTTGTTGAAATTGGAAAAAATGTAAAGAATATCAAGGTTGGGGATTCTGTAATAGTTGAAGATTGCTCTATGTGTGGGGTCTGTAAAGATTGTAAAAGTGGGCATGTTGAGTTTTGTAGAAATATGTATGATATGGAAGGTCAACCTGGTATGGCTGAATATATGTCGGTCAACTTTAACTCTCTTAACAAGTTTGATGGTCTTGACTATGTATCAGCATCTTTAACTGAACCTCTCGCGGTTTCTCTCACCTCTGTGCTTAACGCTGAAATACCTTTAGGGGGGAGTGTTGTAGTGCTTGGACCTGGTCCATTGGGATTGATGTCAGCCAAAATTGCAAAGTTGAGAGGTGCAGGATTTGTCGGAATAACTGGGTTACCTAAAGATAACCCAAGAGAGGAAGCAAGACTCAATCTGGCGCAAAAATGGGGTTGCGACCTTGTCCTAGAAAACGGAAAACATAATATTGAAGAAGAAATTAAGAAAGTTTTTCCTGATGGCGTGGATAGGGTAATAGTCTCTTCTCCACCACAAAGTATGGAAGATGCGTTTAAGATTATACGGTTTGGAGGTATTATTACTTTTTATGGTCTACATTTCGGAGGAAAAAATAAAATTAGTGTAGATATAAATGATATGATATTTAGAAAAATCACTCTGAAACCCACTTTTGCTGAGCCAGCAATAAATTTTCCTGTAGCTATAAACCTTCTTAAAGAAGGTCTTTTACCAGCTGCTGATATTATTACTAATACATTCGGTTTTACTCAGGCAAAAGAAATAATGTCTTCTATTATTGATGGTTCTCAACCTATTATAAAAGCTGTTTTTGTTCCATAATTAAAAGAAAGGAATATGAATATATGAAAAGTTGGAGAAAAGAACTCTATTTCAATATACCTCAACGGGTAGGATTGGTTAATATAACAGAGGAAGTACAGAAAGCTATTGATGAAAGTGGAATAAAAGAAGGGTTATGCCTCGTTAATGCTATGCATATAACAGCCAGTGTTTTTGTGAATGATGACGAAAGTGGTCTACATAAAGACTATAAGGTTTGGCTTGAAAAAATTGCTCCTCATCAGCCTATTTCTCAGTATGCACATAACAACACAGGCGAAGATAATGCTGACGCCCATATAAAAAGACAAATTATGGGCAGAGAAGCGGTGTTAGCTGTAACCAAAGGAAAACTTGACTTTGGACCTTGGGAACAGATTTTCTACGGTGAATTTGATGGAAATAGAAGAAAACGGGTATTAATAAAAATTATAGGGGAATAATCACCCTTTAATAGCAATACATTCTATCTCAACCAAAGCTTTTTTAGGAAGGCAAGCAACCTGGACTGTGCTTCGTGCTGGTTTATGTTTAAAAAAACTTGCGTATACAAGGTTCATCTCATTAAAATCTTGCATATCTTGTAAAAAAACCGTTGTTTTAATCACGTTTTCAATCTCACATTTTGCTTCTTTTAGTATTACTATTATATTGTTTATAACTTGTTGGGTTTGTGCTGAAATATCTCCCTTAATTATCTCGTTAGTAGAAGGGTCTATAGGAATCTGACCTGATAGAAAAACAAGGTCCCCAGAGACTACTGCTTGAGAATAAGGACCTATTGCCCACGGCGCTTTGTCTGTTGAAATTGTTTTAAACATTCTTTGATGCCTCCTTGTATAGTAGGAAATTCTTCATCTACTTTTCTTCCTTTTACAAATCTTTTACCTAAAACTTCTGCACCTTTTTTGTTAGATAAATTTTCAAAATTGTTCATTGCTCTATCTTTCCCTTTTCCGCTTCCATAAGTTAAAATAAGAAAAACTTGCTTTCCTGATAAATCTAACTGTTCAATGAAAGAACGCATAGCAGGGGAGATATCAAAAGCCCACACAGGACTACCCAAAAATATAAGGTCTGTCTCTTTTACGTCAGGTATTGATTCAAGGGTAACACTTTTCTGCTTAAAAGCATCTATACAATTTTTCACAAAAGAACCAGTATTTTTTGTTTCTAAACTTGATATTGAAACATTAAATTCTTGTTCCTCAAGTGTCTCTTTGAGTAAATACGATAACTTTCTTGTTCGCCCTGATAAAGAAAAGTAGATAATAGCAATTTTCATATTTATATGGTAATATATATGTTGACATATTTCAATTTAATTTTCAACAGGAGCAGAATAATGGTAAGTGATAACAATTTGATTTTTGCGTTAATGAAAAAATCTAAAGAGATTGGTGCATCTGATATACATATTCACGTTGGTTCTCCCCCTGTAATGAGGATAAAGGGAGCTCTAATTAGGGTTGATGATGTGCCACTTCTTACCAATGAAAAAATAGACGAAATTGTGAAAGATGTGTTGGTAAAAGAGAGAGATAAGGTAACTCTTGAAGAACAAGGTAGTATAGATATTTCTCTTAGCGCACAAGGTATTGGAAGATTTAGAGTTAATTTTTATCGCCAAAGAGGCTCAACATCTATTGTTGCTCGTAGAATTTCTGATAAGATTCCTGATTTTCACTCCCTACACCTACCAGAATCTATGGCAAACACTTCTCGTTTTATTAATGGACTTGTCTTGGTAACTGGTCCTACTGGAAGCGGAAAATCTTCAACTCTTGCAGCTATAATCAATGATGTAAACAAGAAGAAGGCGTGCCATATATTATGTATTGAAGACCCTATAGAGTTTCTTTATACAAACGATAAGGCAATTATTACCCAGAGAGAAATAGGAATAGATGTAGATTCTTTCCGTGGTGCTCTTAAATATGCTGTGAGAGAAGATCCTGATATTATACTCATAGGAGAGATAAGAGACACTGATACAGTAGAGTTTGCTCTTCACGCAGCTGAAACAGGGCACCTTGTGTTGGGGACTTTACACAGTTCTAACGCTACACTTACTGTTTCAAGATTACTCAATTTTTTCCCCCAGAACAGACAACCACAAGTAAGAAAAGACCTTGCTTTACACTTGAGAGCCGTATATTCTCAGTTACTATTGCCTTCAATTAAGGAAGATATACAGAGAGTACCGGCTTGCGAAATTATGTTTGTAAACTCTCTTATTTCCCGCCTTATAACAGAAGAGAAGGATGAAAAAATAATTAAAGCAATCAAAGCAGGTAAAGAAGAAGGTATGGTTGATTTTGAGAATTCTCTTGTAAACCTTGTGAATACTGAGTTTATAGATAAAGATACTGCTCTTCTACATGCAGAAAATCCTCAAAGCGTAGAAATGAAATTGAGAGGTATATATTTAAGCGAAGAGGGCGGCATAGTAAATTAGTTCTTTCCCTATTACACAAACTTATTGTTGTAACTTTAGCCATAAGAAAAACAGGTTATCTATTGTAATTTATAAACCTTATTTCGTATAGTTGTGAACCGTTTTCTTAAAGGTTTTCTCCTGAATAGCAAGGTATTCTTCTTTTGTAAAGGGCATTTTTGCTTCTTTTATTATCGTTTTTGCTTCCACAGCACCGTCCCATAGCAAGTCAATTGCACATAAAGCAAGCATTTTAGCAGATGTTACATAAGCCATTTTTTTATCTTTTATATTATAATTGTTCCCATGGGATGAGCCTTCAGCACCGCCCAGATAAGGATGAATTGAAGGAATTACTTGAGAAACATCTCCCATATCTGTAGAAGAGGCTCTCGGTGGACTATAGAAAAAATTTTCTTCAGGTATAAAAGATAAAACATTCTTTTTATAAATTTCTATCAACTTTTTATTCTGAACCGTCGGCATATATCCAGGGATTGTTTGTATAGAAACCTTCGCACCTAAAGCAAGGGCTCCTGCTTTTAAAGCCCTATCTGTTTTGTTAGCTGTTTCGATTATAGATTCAACGCTTGACGCTCTCACCTGAGTTTCCATAATAACTTTAGGTGGCACCACATTTACAGCTGGATTAAGTATTTCATATACTGAATGAACTCTAACCCTATCATTATCTTTAAATGTTTCGTTCTGAGCATTAAGAGCAGTAAGTGCTATATTTGCCGCCTGTAAAGTATTTATACCTGAGTGGGGACCAGCAGCGTGAGCCGCTTTACCTTCAAAAGAAGAAAATTTAAATACAAACCCATTATGAGATTCCGTAAACCCTGCTTTGTTACCCATTGTTGTATGTATCATCATTGCCATATCTACATCATCGAAACATCCAATTTTTATAAATTCTTGTTTACCTGCAAGAAATGATATTTTCCCCTTTTTTCTAAGTGATAACCTATACTCAATATCATTAAGTTCTTCTGCAGGGACAGCCATAAAAGAAATATTGCCTGACAAATAAGGCATAATACCGCTATTTTTAAAAGCAATAGCAGCTCCAAGCAGACCTGCTATCTGAGCGTTATGTCCGCACGCATGAGCTGCTCCTGTTTGTTTATCAGCTAAAGGATGGTCAGGAACAGGTAGAGCGTCCAATTCTCCAAGCAGAGCAAGAGTTGGACCCTTTTTACCACCTTTCAAATCAGCACGCACGCCTGTTATTGCTAGCCCTGAACGAAAAGGTATATCTTTTTTTTCTAATATTTCCTGGACATAGGAAGAGGTTTTAAATTCTTGAAACCCTTTTTCTGGCATCCTAAAAATCTTCTCCCCAATTTCTATTATTTCTTTAGAGTGTTTATCTATAACCTTACATATCTCTTTTTTTGCTTTTTCTCTCTTTTTCATAAAATCTCCACTTTTTAGAAGAGCAATTCAAAAATATTAGATTTCTGTATATTTGTAATCTAAAGGAATTCGATTTTTATCATATACCTGTTTAAGTTTATCTTTTGAACTAACAACAATATTATTAAAATAGTTGTTACCTTTACTATCAATATCTACAAGGAAAGGACCAAAATTTTTTACATCAAAAATCCACGTCGCTTCGGTGGCACCTATATCTTCAAGAAAAAACACTCTCTCTACCCTCACAATCTGTCTTGCTAAAAGAACAGGGTATATAGCTATAGGGGCAAGGTGTACCGCACCAATTTTTTTCATAGCGTCCGTAGTTGTCTTTCCCATTGTTCCTTTCCCTATAAGAGCCCTTGTTTTTAGTTTTTCAATAAGAATACCTGCATACTTTTCCATTCTTATGCTTGTTGTGGGAGTTAAACCTAATACCTCCCAACTCGAATTATCCTTTTTCATCACAGGACCTACGTGCATCATTACATTTATATTTGAATAATCCAGTTCAGGAAGAATGTTTTCCTCCACCGCTCTTATATAAAAGGACTCTCTACCGGTAAATATTTTTCCAGTAAGAACAACCTGTTCTCCAACATTTAGGTCTCTTGTCTGTTTTTCATCAAGAGGTAAAATAAGTTCTCTCATTGGGTTTCTCCTCTTTCAAACCAATCTGGATAATCAGCAAATTCAATTTTTCCATCAGGGTATATTCTCGCAGTAGCACGACGGCATACTGAACACTGACAGTTGAAAGCAACCGGAAGAGCAGCAGTATGAGAAGCAGCATATTCTATATGGAGATCCAGAAGCGAAACTCCTCCCCCCAGCCCCATTGAACCTATCATAAGAGAGTTTATATCTTCCATTAAAGAAATCTCCATATCTGAAATAAGTTTTTCAGGGTGCCTGCTACCAACAGGTATTAGAAGTGCAGATTCTTTTGCCAGTTTCATGCATAAATCAGCTGTACCTCCTATGCCTACGCCTATAAGATTGGGCGGACAACTCTTCCCCGCTTCCATTGCCCTTAAAGCAGAATCTATAATAAATTTTTTTATACCTTTAATTCCATCCACAGGTGTTGTCATTCTATAAAATGTGCCAAAAATTTCTGACCCCCCACCTTTAGGAGTAAATGTTGCTTCTATATAATCTATCTCTGAAGAAAACTTTATCTCTATTTTTGGAAGAAACTGTATCACATTAGTTCCTGGATTATACCTTGTTAAAGGATGTACCATAGTTTTACGCAAGTAATTTTTTTGTGTTGCTTTTTTTACAGCGTCGCAACATATTTCATATATAGAAGAGAATCCTTTTTCAAGTAAAACATTGTTACCTACCCTGAAATAAAAAAGAGGATACCCAGTATCGGGACACGCCAACAAAGATTCTTTTTCACAAGTATTCAGATTATCAAGGGTTGTTTTTATGCTATATTCGGCCATACTACCTGAAACTTCTTCGTTGGCAATTGTCTTGATACAATCTTTCACATCTTCAGGGACAGTTGTAACACTCTTTACAATAAGGTTATCCAACACTTCTTCGATTCTTGAATTAAGTATTACATTTTTTTTCATAATTTCTCACATTAATTTTCTTAGTTCTTTATACGCTTCTTTTAAAAGAGAGGATGTATCATTCTTTAAATTGAACGCATCTTCTTCCCATTTGTTTATCTGGGATAATAGTTTTTCGTTATCTATATCTCCTGAATATTGTTTGTTTTTAAAAGAGAAAAACCCGTTAAGTAAAGGAAGATAAGTATTAGTGTAAGAGACAGGGATAGGAATAAAAAAAGAATATAATGGATTGCTACAACAAGCATAATTTAAAGAATTCATTGGGTTTTCTTTATCAATAATTTGAAATTGAGCCGATACTGTATCAAACATATTGCATCTACCATTTTTACATAAACTGTTAGGAAGATTTTTTGTGTCTCTTGTAAAAGAAGAGATAACTTTTGGTGAAAGGGTATCAATATTTTTTTTAAGAAGGTATTTTAACCTTTTTCTACGGGTAAGAGTATTTTCTGATGGTGGTTTAGATTCCCATTTTTTTGCCGTAGGAGTTGTAAAATTGTTAGTAGTAACCCAACTTCCTTCTAAAATAAATTTAGAAGTATATTCCTGAAAATTGTTTTCTACCAGAAGCCCTTTTTGAGTATCTGTAAATAAAAATATATTACCTTTCTTACCGCTAGCGCCTCCTAAAACTTTTTCATCGATCAGTTTTTCTATCAAAGGAGGGATATCATCTACCGAACTTGCTCTCTCAGAAATATATCTCATTATATGGCATTGGTTTAGTAAAGGTTTACCAGAAGGGTCTTTAACAAAAGAACCCGTATTATTAGCCCCAGCTAAACACTTCTCATTAAAAAAATGAGCATATCCCATATTTCCTATATCTCTACCTGCTTGAGAAGATAAAAACCCTTTACTCTTCAAAGAAAAAAACGATTGAGGGAAGTTTTTTTGATCTCTTATTTTAAGCAGTATATTTCTTTTTGGTTCGACAAGTAGAAAAGAAGAACAATTTAAAAAGTTATCTTGATAAAAATTTGGAGGTAAATTAGAATAAAATCCGTGAGGCAAACAATTTAACAAAATTAAGTTATCTACATCAATACCAGTAATATCTGATTGACCTTTAATTTCCTCAAGCCAATGAGGTGAGATACGAGAGAGTATGGAAGTAAAATCTTTTATCCGAGCATTTAAAATATTGGTAGGAAGTTTTTTTATACTCTGTATTTTTTTAATTAACTTGACATGTAATAAAAGTGTTTCTTTTGTATACTTACCTATTTTTTTACCGTTTTGATAAGCAGTACCACTTAATTCAATGAACATTTTTCACTCCAATTGAACTACATCAAAAGGTTTTATTCTTTTAATATTTCAAGTAATAAACCTTTTACTCACACTTAGCAATTCAAAAAAAGTAGCGGGATGGGGATTCGAACCCCAGACGGGCCGGGTATGAGCCGACTGCTCTGCCACTGAGCTATCCCGCCAAAAAATAAATCTTTTATTTATTATTATATGAGATTTACTATTTTACTCTTTTTTTATTATTTTTGCAAATAAAGGGCAAGTTGTTTAAACGCATTTGCTCTATGGCTTCTAATATTTTTCTCTACACTGGTTAGTTGTGCAAAAGTTTTTCTTTCAGGTAAAACCATAAAGACAGGGTCGTATCCAAACCCATTGTTGCCTTTGGGTTCAAAAGAAATAAACCCTAAAACCTCACCTTTAAAAATTTTTATCCCTTTTGAGTCAATAAAAGCGATTACTGTCACAAATTTTGCTACCCTATCTTCAATGTTTTTATAGGTTGATAGCAAGTTAAGAAGTTTTTTTATATTTTCCTGGTCATTACCGTGTTCTCCAGAAAACCTTGCAGAATTAACCCCCGGTAAACCACCAAGTTTATCAACCTCAAGTCCAGAATCTTCACCAGCAACCGGTTCTGTATGAAGTTTTTCTTTCAAATGTAAAGCTTTCGTAAGAGCGTTCTCTTCAAAAGTTTTCCCTGTCTCTTCAGGAAAAAATATATCTGAAGGTGTTGGTAGAACGGCAATATTTGTTAATTGCATTATCTTCTCAACTTCTTTAATCTTATTAAGGTTTTTAGTAGCCAAGTAAAAATAGGATTTCATCTTTCAGTATCTCTCGCTCAATTTCAATAATCTCTTTTATACCCTTTTCTGATATTTCAAGAAGTGAAGAGAGTGATTTTTTATCAAAAGGCGCTCCCTCTGCTGCACCTTGTATTTCAATAAATTCACCATTACCTGTCATAACAACATTAAAATCAACAGACGCAACTGAATCTTCTGAATAATCAAGGTCTATCAAATGTTTTCCATAAACTATGCCAACACTTATAGCAGCAAGGTAATCCCTTAAAATCGGCAACTTAATCTTGCCTGATTTTTTAAGTTTTGAAAGTGCCTCTACAAGAGCTATAAATGCTCCTGTTATTGCTGCTGTTCTTGTGCTGCCATCTGCCTGTAAAACATCACAATCAACATAAAGTGTTCTTTCTCCGATTTTTTGCAAATCAAGAATTCCTCTCAAAGAACGACCTATCATTCTTTGTATCTCTTGGCTTCTACCTGCAAGATTAGAGTTTCTTTGGCTTCGCTGGTTTGTTGAGGCTGGAAGTAACGAATACTCAGCAGTAAGCCAACCGTTCCCAGTATCTCGTAAAAAAAACGGGACTTTATCCTCTTGGTTAACAGCACATATAACCTTAGTGTCTCCAAGTTCTATCAAACATGACCCGAGAGCATATTTAAGAAAACTTTTTGTAATTTTTAGTTCTCTTATTCCCGATTCACTTCTGTTGCCTCGTCTTTTCAATTCCATTTTATTAATTCCTTATATAGTTTTAAAGAAAAATAGGAGACAAAAAAATATAGAAAGAAAAATCTTCATCATTCTTTCTTATCTTCATATTCAACTCCCAACAATGTAACTTCTTCCATATTTCAATTGTCCTACGGTTAAAAGAGGCATCGTTCACATCATAACAAAGGTTGATAGCATATTTCCAACTACTACCTACGCTATGATTGAATCCTGCATTAATACCTGATATATCTCCTTGCTCATCATACCTTGTTCCAAATGAAAATTGTTTATCTTTATAGTCTACAACCATATCATTTGCACCAAAAACATATTTACCTTTCACCATATCCCATTGATTGTCTCCTAATAAAGATATATTTTTGGTTATTTTAAAATCGTATTTTAAGGTTGTTTCTTCAAAATCTTTATTGGTTATATTATATAGGTTCTCAAACGAAATAATCTGAGGGTATTTTTCATAACGCCATATTGACCAGTCCAATGCGGTTTTTGCATAAAGACCATTGTTTATGTTCTCCACTCTATCAAAATATTCAAGCTTATCTTTATTGTATTTTGCTGTTCTGTATAAGAGAGAAAATGATGGGTTCAAATATCCTACAAAATCTGTCTCTTCTCTTTTTAATAGGATTGAACTTTTTAATCCTATCTCACCCAAAAGATTCAATCTGTTTTCTTCAGAATTTCTATAGTCAACCCCTGCCAATGATATGTATGGTGAAAAAACAAAATATCCAGATTCATTACGAGTAGAAAGAGTTAAAGACTCAACACTTCTTAAGGTATACTCTTTATCTTTATAAAAATTTGTTATACGGAAATCATTTTCTAAATATATGGGGGTTTGAGGCACTTTTAATATTGGAGTATAAAACCTCAACTCTGGTATTTTTTCTATATTTAAAAAATCGTCTCCTGCACTATCTCTAAATCCTATATGAAAAATTCCACTTTCAAAATTCTTAGTTAATGCAATATGGTTGTAGGTTCTACTTTTATTGTAGTATGTGTCTTTAAAGAAATCATAAAAAAAATCTTTATCATACATCCATCTCCAATCAATAATAACATTAAAAGGTATACTGGAAAGAGAAAAAGGTTTAGATAGTTCAGTAAATCCACCATATTCAAATTCACCCTTATCAAATTGATAAGAAAGAAATGCAGATAGTTTAAAATTCTTATCTTCAGAAACAACCTCAGGACCAGCACCTATACTTTTTGTGCCAATATTAACTTTTGTGGCTAATGAGATATCAGAAGTTTCTGAGACTCTATGATTAAATATCATCTCCAATGTTTTACCCACACGGGAAGTATGCCCTGTACTTATCAAGAAAGGTGATGACTTGGTCTTATAATCAATGGTAATACGCGGAAAATAAAAGACAGCAAATTTTTCTCCAAGAAAAAGTTTCATCTTTTCTGCTTTCAAGTAATCTTTATGCACATACTTAATCTTCTCCACAGCCAACCTATAATGAGGGTTCTCTTTATCGCAACTTGTTATATACCCTTTATACAAAAAAAGTGTTGTTTTATCTCTCTCTACTTTTTCTGCTTTTCCATATAAAGGTGGAACTTTAAAGGTAGAGTTAAGCATTACTCCTTCTTCTTGGTACACATTATAAAAAAAACTTTCAGCCCTAAAAGTTCCTTCTATGGTTTCAACATCAACAACCCCTTCTATATTTATTTCACCTGTAGATTGGTTAAATATTGCTTCGTTACATATAATATTTATATCATCCAAAACAACTTTTACGTTGCCTGAAAGAATAAATTTATAAGGTTCACTTGACTCATCAAACTCAACATTCAGGTTGTCTGAAGTATAATAGATGGTCTTACCGGCAGGAAACAGCGAGCTACAAAAAAAAAGAAAAACCAATATAAGAAAAGATGTTATAAACTTTATCTTCATAGTAGAAAAACTTCACATAACCTTAGAATGACACCAATGAAAAATTGAGATATTTTTCAAATGCCTCCTTAATTGGAGCAAGCACATTATCAGGAACAACACTTACATGGTGACGATGTCCAAGGTAGCCTATAGTCTGAAGAATCTTCTGTAGGTTTTCTATCTTTGCAACGCCAGCACATCCAAAAAAATCGGCTGGTATAGGGTCATCAGTAAACTGGGCTTCACCAGCATAAAATTCAAGTTTCCCATCACGGGTTAGCATACCACCATAAGTAAATGGTCCTTCGGATATTATTCCTTGATTACACCCAAACGAACACCCTTGCCCAACACTGTTTGCTAAAATAACGTGGTCAACAATTTTACCTTCGGTTTTCATCATCTTTTTTGGAACAGGGCCACAATGAAAAAGTATACACTTATCTTCTTCTTCACCATAATTATTGTTCCAATCAAGGCATGTAACAACATTTCCAGAAGCCCTGCTTAAAGCGTACATAGTCACAGCATTACCTACATCTACCTCACAAGCGGCGGGTATTCCCCGATTGTTCAGTTCACTCAAGACTACACAAGGAGAAATATTAAGCACCTCTTGCATCTCAGTCCAACAACGTAGAGCGATTGCGTCAAGTTGATACTCTTCTATTATCTCATCAAGCACAACGGCAAGTTTAACAATAGTTTCAAAAGAAGAATGAGGTACACCCTGCCAATCAGAATAACTGCTTAAGACCGATTTTTTCTTTTTAATAGAAGAGCAGTTAGATTTAAGAAGTTTCATACGGTGAAAAATAGACGATAAATCAAAAGTTTCCACAGTAATACCGTGACTCTGTAAAGCTACCTCATCTATCCTAACTGTCTTAAAAGGGGTTGTTCGAGCACCTATAGCTCCAACTGTCATTTTTCTCATTCCTTTGACAACCCTGCAAAGTCTATCAAAATAATCAATATGAGCTTTAAAAGCATTGTTTTTAGGATGGATGGTGTGGGGAGTTAAAGCTGTAAAAGGTAAATTATATTGACGAAAAAGATCCATAATAGATAATTTTCCACAAAAAGCATCTCTTCTGAGTTCAGGTCTCATCTTATCAAGTTCATCTGGGTATGCCTGAACCAATATTGGAACACCTGCTTCTTCAAGTGCGTTAATTGCCCCTGATTCATCTCCAAAATTGGGAAGAGAAAGAATTACTCCATCAAATTTCCCTCTATTTTTTTTCAGAAATTCTGCATATATTTTACCTTCAGCAACAGTCTCTACTGCTCCAAATCTGGTAAGTTTTTCATCAAGAACTATACTTTTATGGCCTGCCTTTTTTAAGGTATCGGACATTTCTTTCCTTGCCGATTCAATAAGAGAACCAGGAAAGAAACCTCTATTGCCAAAAAATAATGCAAACGTTGATTTTTGTGAAAACATATCATTCCCTCCCTATGTAGAGAGATAGTATATAAAAAAAAGAAGAAGACTTGTTTTAAAGTATAACGTTTTCTCTTTTATAAAGGTTTAACATCAACAGGAGCATCCTTTTTATAGGATTCCATTATTGCTTCAATAACATTTACAGCGCTAATCATATCATCGAGAGGCATAACAAATTTTTTCTTATTAATGATAGCGTCAATAAAATGGTCAATTTCAGCTTTAAGAGCACCGCCAACTATACCGTTATACTCTGGCCAATGAGAAATATCTGGCAACTCATAAGGCACATCTGTATCTTTTTCTCTATATATTTCTACCCCTTGGTTAAACTTATTAAGGATTGCTGTTGCTTTAGAGCCATATATCTCAAGGTTTGATTTCAAACCACAAGGAAAATTGGCTGGTAGTACCCAACTAAATTCAAGGTGAGCTACTGCATCTTTTCCAAGATTAGCAAGAACGTAGATACAGTCTTCACTCTTCCATTTTTTGTTAACTTTAACTACCCGTTGAGCAAAAACACGGGTAATTCTTTTTCTTGTACACCACTGTAACGCATCTATATCGTGTATCCCCACATAAAAAAGCATAGAAGTAGAATCTTTTAACCGTTTTGCAATAAGTCTGCTATTTCTTCTTCCAGCAGAAACATGTATAACATCTCCTATCTCTTTATTCTTTACAGATTCATACATTCTTACATAACCCGGTTCAAAACGGAGTAGATGCCCTACCATTATTCTTACACCGTTTTCTTTGCACACTTCCTTAATTTTTTTACAATCTTTCACAGTTCTTGCCATAGGTTTTTCAAGCAAAATATGTTTTCCTGCTTTTGCTGAGGCAACTACCGGTTCAACATGATTATCATCAGGTAGACAGATATCAACAGCATCAAGATCTTCATTAGCAAGCATCTCCCGATAATCGGTGTAAAAAGCAGCACCGAGACTCTTCTTTAATTCTGCCCCTCTGCTTTTATCAACATCTGCAATTGCTACAAGTTCAGCACCGTGAGATTCAGCATAAATACGAGCATGGTAAGTACCTATAAAACCAGCTCCTATAACTCCTACTCTCAATTTCCCCATTTCTTCCTCCTTTTAGCTTGTTAACAAAACAGTTAAAGATTGTATCAGACCAAATCAAAAACTCTTTCAAGAAACTTTTTACATTCAGGGATACCAACCTCTGGGTCAGGAAGGTTATATTCAGGATGCCATGCTTCGTACTCTATAGAAACAAAACCTGTATAATTAATGCTTTTAAGGTTTCTTACTATCCACGGAATATCAAGTTTACCTAAACCATAAACTGTACAATAGAGAGTATTAACTATATTTCCTTGAAACCAGAACGGATACCCATCTTTAAGGTGTGTATGAACAATGTAGTCTTTCTGGTCAAAAAAACCTTGCCTATAATCTTTAAGGTTTCCATAAAGATTTCCCGGTTCATATATAACTCCAAAATTGTTAGAGCCAACAGTAGAACAAAATTTAGCAAGTTTATCTGTATAAACGCTCATAGAAAGGCAATGGTTCTCCATCCCCATTTTTACATCCTTTTCCTCAGCATAAACGACTGCTTCTCTAATATAGGGTAATACCCTCTCCACTATAACAGGGTCAAAAGGAGCAGCAGGGTCTGGGTTGTAGGGAATACCTGTGCCAACTCTAATCACCGAAGCACCAAGGTCTACTGCAAGGTCTATCTCTTTCTTCATCTCTTGTAGTTCATTATCTCTTACCTTTTCATCTTCGGAAGAAAATTTACTACCAACAGAACCAGCAAGTGAACATATCTCTACATTATACTTTTTAGCAAGAGCTACAACATTTTTCCTTTCATCTGTACTCATACTTCTTAACACATGCCCTGAAGGATTTGAGGCTCTTGCGTCAGCATACTTTAACCCAACCGTATTCATAAATTTTAAAACCTGTTCAAAATCTTCCGTATGTTTTGTTAAACTTATTGTGCAAAAAGAAATTTTCATTTTCCTCTCCTAATCCTTTATGTTTTTATCTGCCAAACTTGGCTATGCTTTAAGCGTTAATTACGCAGGAAAGCCTTATGTGCCTGCGGCAATCCTCGTTTTCCCTTAACCTGCATACAGCCCCTCCTCCTACGCTAAAATACAAGCCTCATCCCATTAACCACTCTGCAAACCCCTGAGGACATACTATCCCAAGCACCTCCAAGGGGTAGAAGGCAAAAAAGTTAAGGTTTAATAACTTCCATTCCACCCATATATTTCTGCAAAACCTCAGGTACAATAACAGAACCGTCAGGCTGTTGATATTGCTCAAGAATAGCAATTATCACTCTCGGTAAAGCAACCCCTGAACCGTTCAATGTATGTAGATATTCTTTAGCACCACTCTTCTTCCTATATCTAATATTCCCTCTTTTAGCTTGAAAATCCTCAAAATTAGAACAAGAGGAAACTTCCAACCATTTTTCAGTCCCTGAAGCCCAAACTTCAATATCATAACATTTGCTTGCTGAAAAACTTAGGTCACCAGTACAGAGTTTTAATACTCTATAAGATAACTTTAAAGATTGAAGAATACTTTCGGCTTCAGAAAGAAGAGTTTCAAGTTCATTATAGGAAGTTTCTGGTTTTACAAATTTAACAAGTTCCACCTTATCAAACTGATGTAGTCTCATTAAACCTTTTGTATCTTTTCCATAAGCACCCGCTTCTCTCCTAAAGCAAGGAGTGTAAGCAACATAATATATTGGAAGATTTCCTTCATCCACAAGGTCGCCTCTATGTAGATTTGTAACCGGAACCTCTGCAGTAGGTATAAGGAATAGATCGTCCTCCTGCACAAAATACATATCTTTTTCAAGTTTAGGTATCTGTCCTGTTGAAAACATACTATCTCTATTTACAACTGCAGGGACCCATACTTCTTTAAAACCATTTTTCAAATGAGTCTCTATCATAAAATTTATAAGAGCCCTAACAAGAGAAGCACCTGCTCCCATAAAAACAGGGAAAAAACTTCCAGAAATTTTAGCGCCTTTAGGAAAATCAAGAATACCAAGATTAGTTCCTACTTCCCAATGTGGAAGAACCTTAAACGAAGGAGTAACTCCTAATTGCCATTCTTTTATAGTTTCATTATCGGCAGCGTTTTTACCTATAGGAACAGAATTATGTGAAATATTGGGAATCATTGAGATAATAAGTTCAAACTCTTTCTCTATCTCTTTAAGTTCTGCTTCCCTCTCTCTTATCTCATCAGAGTACTCTTTTGCCTGCTTAACCATTTCTTTAAAAGAGTCTTCATTTTTTTCATCTTTTCTGTTGGAAATTTTTAGGCTTATATCTTTCTGCATTTTTTTTCTTTCCTCAACAAAAGATATTATCTCCCTTCTTGAATTATCCAGTTCTTCAAGTTTTTCCCAATCTATCTTTTCGCCTTTATTAAAAGATGCAACCTTTAATAGTTCAAGATTATCTCTTACAAACTTCGCAGAATACATATTTCTCTCCTCATTTAGCTTTTTTAACGCCCCTCAGGTTCCTGGTCTTGAATCCTATATATATATTCCCCTTCTTTCACATATCCATAATTCTCACGCAAAAGTTTTTCGGTAAAATATGGGTCCTGCTGAAGGGACTCAAGGTAATTTAAAAGTTGAGTATTATCTTCTTCAAGTTTGGATATCTCATTCAAATAATGTCGGTATAAATTTCGTTGTTTAATAAGATTGTTTAAACGAGGCAAATTTAACACTGTAAGAATAATAGACAAAAACAAAACACGCTTCTTATTCTTATTTCTTCTTTTCATATTTCTCCTATTTTAAAAGAAGTTTGCCTGCATAATCCGCATTTTCACCGAGAGAATCCTCAATTCTTAATAGTTGATTATATTTACACAAACGTTCCGACCTACTTAAAGAACCTGTCTTAATTTGACCAGCATTAACACCAACCGACAAATCAGCTATAAAGGTATCTTCTGTTTCTCCGCTTCTATGAGAAATAACTACACCATAACTGTTCTGCTGAGCCATCTCTATTGTTTCAAGTGTTTCTGTTAGAGTTCCTATCTGGTTCACTTTTATAAGTATTGCGTTTGCAACCTTTTTCTCAATACCTTCTTTAAAAATTACAGGATTCGTAACAAATATATCGTCACCTACAATCTGAGTTTGATTTCCTATCCTTCTTGTCATATCATACCAACCATCCCAATCATTTTCAGCTAAACCATCTTCAATTGAAAATATAGGGTATTTTTTTATTATTGTTTCGTAATAATCTACCAGTTCGCTCGAAGTTTTTTTCTTACCTTCAAATAGATATGAACCTTTCTCAAATATTGATGAAGCAGCAACATCAAGAGCTATATAAATATCTTTTCCTTCAACATAACCTGCTTTTTGTATAGATTCTACTATCAAAGATAATGCTTCCTCGTTGGTGTTAAGGTTAGGAGCAAAACCGCCTTCATCTCCCACCGAAGTGATATGCCCTTTTTCTTTAAGAATGTTTTTCAAAACCTGAAAAACTTCTGCTGTCATCCTGTACCCGTCTTTAAAAGTTTTTGCACCTAAAGGTGCTATCATAAACTCTTGTATATCAAGATTGTTGTCAGCGTGCATACCTCCATTAATTATATTACAGAGTGGCACAGGTAAAATATTTGCTCTAAGCCCACCAAGATAAAAATAGAGAGGTAAACAGAGAGACTCTGCAGCGGCTCTTGCAACAGCAAGACTTACACCAAGCATAGCGTTGGCACCAAGTTTTGATTTGTTTTCTGTTCCATCAAGTTCTATAAGAAATTTATCTATTGCTCTCTGTTCAGTAACTAAAAACCCTTCACTGATAAGTTCAGGTGCAATAATTTCATTAACATTATCAACAGCTATCTGAACACCTTTCCCAAGAAACCTTTCTCCACCATCTCTAAGTTCTAAAGCCTCCCTCTCACCTGTAGACGCACCCGACGGGACAGCTGCCCTTTCAAGTGTACCATCTTCTAACATTACTTCAACCTCTACTGTGGGGGTACCTCTTGAATCAAGTATTTCTCGAGCGCTAATATCAATAATTTCCATCAAAGCCTCCTATTGTTTCAAATTATCCTTTATATATTTTTTAAAATCTATTAAATTTGCAAAAATCTTAATATCTTTTATCTTTTTTAAATCTTCGTAAGGGGTAGACCCAGTTGAAAGTAAAAATGTGTCAACCCCTGCCCTTGTTCCTGCTAAAAAATCTACATCCATATCTCCAACATAAAAAGTTTCTTCTGGTTTAACTTTATGAAAATCCATTATATGCAATATCATATCAGGGGAAGGTTTTGCTTTAGACACATCGTCTTCGGTACATATTATATCAAAATATCTTCTCATATTCAATTCATTTAATAGTTCACCAGCTGACACTTTTGACCTGTTGGTTGCAACTCCCAAAAGTAGGTCTCTATCTAAAAGGAATTTCAGTAGTTCCTCACCACCCTGAAAAAGTTTTACGTTCCCTTTTAAAAACCTTTTATGGTTATCTTTGTAAATTGCCATCAATTCAGAAACATGTTCCTCTTTTACAAATTTTGATGCAAGATTTCTGCTACCTCCACCAACTGCTCTTTTCACTGTTTCAACAGAAACTGTAGGGTACCCTAAAATACCCAAAGAATAATTAAAAGTTGCTGATATAGCGTTATAAGCATCCACCAAAGTTCCATCTAAATCAAAAATTCCAAGTTTTTTATTCATTAATATTACTTTACACTAAACTATATCTATTGTCAATCGTCTAACAATTAAAAGAAAGAAAAACTGCTGGTTTTATTATAAAAATCTTGTTTTAGTAAAAACATTCGTTTCTAAATAGCACGTTAGAGTTTCTCTTGTTCTATTTTTTACTGGTAATAGAGCAATGGGAAAGAAGGAGGTGAAAAGTGAAAAAAATATTTAAAATTGCTATACCCCTAATTTTTATATCCTCTACGATTTCTCTGTTTGCCCAAGAACCGCAAGTGCAAAAACAACTTAAAGAAACTTTAGAGATGAGACAACAGATGAGAGAGATAGAAAAAAATATTATAGAAAATGATTCTGAATTAAAAAGTATTGCGGAAGAATTAAAAAATACAAGCAACAGATTACGCGAAAGATTAAACGCTAAACTTGCTGGGCATACAGAGTATCAAGAACTCAAGAAAAAAACTGAAAAAATGAAAGAAGACTGGAGGAAAGAACGTCCAGAAAGAAGAAAAAGAAGACCTAGCGAAAGACCCCCAATAAAATAGCGTTACAATTTATAAATAATTTATCTTCCAAACATTAAAATAATTTTTTTCTTTTTAAAAAAATGTGGTAATATATGGTATGACTGGAATAGATATTATAATTATCCTTATTTTCTGTTTTAGTGTTTTAATTGGTTACCATAGGGGTTTTGTATGTAGTGTTGGTGACATATTGGGCATAGTTTTAGGTTCAATTATAGCTTCCTTTGCCTACCGTGCTCCCTTAAAACTTATGACCCAATTTGATATTACTGGTATTGCAGTAGAGTTGGTCTTTTTCATTCTTACACTCCTCTTTTTTTCACTCCTTTTGATAATACTAATAGAGTCATTAAGAAAGCGTATCGATGCTAAACATTTTATAGACAGATACGCAGGTCTTATTTTAGGCGCTTTTGAAGGCTTTATTTTTACTGGGTTGCTTCTATTTATAATGAGCGCTTCTTTTAATTCAGCAACAGAGGTACAAAATAGCAAACTTTCAAAAAATGTTATACGTTTTATGCCTGCCGTTTATGAAAAGAGCGAACAATTTGGTATTATTTTTCCTAAAATGATACTCCTCTCAACAGAGTATATTGACGAGTTTAAACAGAGTAAGAAGGATATACAATTTTCAAAACTAAACTTTTCATCTTTTGATGGCTACACTTGTATGGAGTGCGGAGGTAAAGTTAAATTTGAAGGTTATTTTCAAAGAGTTGGAGCTACTTTTATACCAAAATTCACCTGTTTAGAGTGTGAAAGAACATCTTGTGGTTGCCAAACCTATCAAGGTTTTCATAATTTATATAACAAATGCCCCATAGAAATAGCAAAAACAAAACTGAGATTTGATTGTGGACACTGGAGCAATCATAAACTTATTACACCAAAAGGACCTTGTCCAATAGATAACCAGACTATTGAATTCTGGTTATGGGAACCGCCTCAAGAATATTAAGTAGAAATTTTCACTCATGACGTAGAGCCTCTATAGGGTCAAGCCAAGCAGCTTTTCTTGCAGGATATATTCCAAACGTAATTCCTATTGCAACTGATATTCCAAAAGCTATAAGTACCGACCAGTATGTAACTATTGTTACCATACCAGCTAATTTAGTAACAACTGCTGGAATAGTTATTCCAAGAAAGACACCTATTAACCCGCCAACAGACGATAGAATAACAGCTTCAATTAGAAACTGGTTTATTATATCTCTCCTTTTTGCACCGAGCGCCCTTCTAATACCTATCTCTCTAGTCCTTTCGGTCACGGTTGCAAGCATAATATTCATAATCCCTATACCACCAACAATAAGAGATATGGCAGCTATAGCCCCTAAAACAATATTAAAGATTTTTGTTGTATGTTCAGCTTGTTTAAGCAGTTGTAAAGGCACAAGTATTTCATAATCTGGTTGTTTGTGAGTTGTAGTAAGAATATCTTCAATTATAGCAGCAGTAGTAACTATTTTCTGTGCATCTGCAACTTTTATTATAAAACGATGGTATTTTACCCAACTTTTATCAGAAGACCGTCGCCCTGCTCCTGTTTCGCCTAAAGTATATTCACCATAATATGCTCTTTGAGTTGTGAGAGGCATATAAACATCAAAATTGATATCTTCTGCTTCAAATCCTACCCCTGAAACAATTGCCCTTTCACTCGCAACCCCCACAACCGTAAAATAGTTCTGCCCTATTCTAATCTCTTTTCCAATAGCGTTGTCCAGAGGAATTAATTGTTTTTTTACAGATGACCCTATTATTACATAAGGTTTTGAGAGGTTGTAATCTACATAATTAAAGAACCGTCCATTTATAATTTCAAGGTTCATAACACCAGGATACTCAGGGTATGTTCCAACAAGTTTTACACTCATACTTTTATCCAAATACCATACATCTCTCTTATCTTCCCAAGCAGGTATAACCTTTTCAACTGATGGCACGCTTTCAATCTTAGCTAAATCCTCTGGAGTTAACCCGTAAGCTACAAGAGACACTGTTTGCTGAGCTCCTGACTCTCTTGGAGGTTTTACTGCTTTAATTATTACATTGTGGCTACCTAACTCTTTAATCTTTTCTCTTGCCTCAAAACTTGCTCCCTCTCCAATCGCAAGCATTGATATCACAGATGCAACACCAAAAACTATACCAAGAATTGTCAACAAAGAGCGGAGTTTATGCATATATATATTTTTCCACCCTGCTTTAATAATTCTATTTATATGAAATATATTTATATTCATTTTTTATACTAAGAGATATGGTCTCTTGCTCCTTTATCCACTAACTATTTCTCCATCAAGTATCCTGACAATTACCTTACCATATTCTGCTATTTTACTGTCGTGGGTAATAACAAAAAGGGTGGTACCCTTCTCATTAAGGTTTGTCAGTAGGTTCATTATCTCTACACCTGTTTTAGTATCAAGGTTCCCTGTAGGTTCATCGGCAAGTATAAATGTTGGTTCATTTATAAGAGCCCTTGCTATTGCTACTCTCTGTTGTTGCCCACCTGAAAGTTCAGTAGGTTTATGTCGCACCCTATCTTTTAGTCCAACAAGTTCAGCCATCTGAAGCGCCTTCTCCGAAACCAATCTATCATCAACCCCTTGATAAAATAATGGTAGACCGATATTTTCAACAACTGTAAGATGTTGTATCAGATTATACGATTGAAATATAAAACCTATCTTAGTACTTCTTATTATTGAAAGTTTATCGTCATCTAAAGAAGATACCTCATGGTTCTCTAAAAGATATCTACCCGATGTCGGTGTATCCAAACACCCAAGTATATTAAGCATAGTTGTTTTGCCGCTTCCAGAAGGACCCATCAAAGATATATGTACACCTTTTTCAATCTCAAGACATATATCTTTCAAGACAGGAATCTTTATCTTACCAATTTCATAAGTTTTAGTGATATTTTCAAGTTTGATTATAGGTTCCATTATTCTCTTTCCATCGCTGGTCTTCTACGCCTACCGCTTCCTGTTCGTTGGACAGGTGCAGAGTTATCAGAATCGGGAACCACATTCGCAGGTTGACTGTTTAAAGACGGTCTTTCAACTTCTCTCTCAGGTTCAGTTTGTGCTGGAACACTTTCTTGAGATGATGTATCTGTCTTAAAAACCCCTTTTTCTTCTAACTCAGCTTTTTTTATTTTAGAAGTTAAAGAAACCCCTGGTTTAATTATTACTGTTTCGCCTTCTTTTAATCCTTCCTTTATCTCTACCAATGTTTCGCTACTATCCCCAAGTTCAACCTCTTTTTCTATAATATGCCCTTCTTTTAAAACAGATAGAAATGAACTGTTCCCTTTAAAATAGACAGCATTTATTGGTACTGCTACAACATCTTTCAACTCTTTTATTAAAATTTCTACTTTAGCTGTCATCCCCGGCTTCAGAAACTCCATATTATCGCTAAGATTATTAAGGGTTATCTGGGTAAGATAAATATTAATATCTGGATTTTGAAATTTTATGGCAGCATCAGGCATAATAGCAACCTTTTTTACTGTTCCAGTAAGTGGTACGTCAGGAAAAGCATCTACTCTTATATTTGCCAACATACCTGTTTGAACTTTTTTTATTGAAGATTCGTGTATCTTAACCTCAACCCCCATACTTCTAAAATCAGGCAGATTAAAAAGTTCTTGATACATTCTTATACTTGTACCCGGTTGAATAGGGCTCTGACTTGCCCAAGGTCTTGAACTGGTTGCATAAGTAACAAACCCTTGTTTGGTTGCTCTTATTGTGCAGTTTTCTATATTTTGTTCAACATCTCTAAGATTCCCCCTTGTTTGTATATATGCAGATTTTCTATTTCTTAGGTTTGCTTCAATTTGTATCATCCTTGCTCTTGCTGTATCTTTTGTTCGTTCAAACTGATTCATAGCCACTTTATAGTTTGACATATAAGTCTCAACCGCTTTAACAAAATCATATTTAAGAAAAAGCTGGTATTCAAGTTCTGCTTGTTGCTGTGCAACTTCTTTCTGTTTGAGAGCAAGTCTATCTGCTTCAAGTTCCATTTTTGTTACATACCCTTTTTCAGAAAGTTTCTGACTCCACTCAACCTTATCTCTTGCTCTTACAACTTCTTCTTTTGCAAGGTCAATCTTGTTTTCGAGAGAACTTTTTTTGTTTAACGCTTCCCCACCTAAATTATCGCTTCTAATCAAAACTGCATAATTTATATCTTCACTTTTATCAAGAATACTCTTAGAAAGGATAGCGCCAAGGTACTTGTCGAGGTCCATCTCTGCAAACTTAACCTTCAATTCTGCCTGAGAGATATCGTTATCATTCTGTTTTTTTTGTATCTCAAGGTTCTGCCCTGCTTCTGTATATGCAGCCAGAGTATTTTCAACATTAAGAGTCAACTGCTCCTTTCTATCTTCCAGATCTTTTGAATCAAGACTAATAAGAATTCTTCCGTTTGCAATATCCTGTTCTGTTATTTCTGTTCCTTCATCTATTACATCAAGAATAGTTCTATTACCTGGTACTTCGTTCCTAATTTTTTGTGATTCTAAAGCAACAAGGTTACCGCCTTCTATGACAGAAATAAGTAGGTCCTGTTTTTTCACAACAAAAGTCACAAGTTCTCCACTTTTTCTTTTATCTACAATTCTTTTATTAACAAAAAATATTACAACTATTATTAGCAAGACCAGATAAAAAATCTTGTTTTTAAATATTCTGTTTAGTAATTTTTTCATATAGGTCTCCCTTCCATAAACCTGTATCGTCTAATTCAAGGTTTTCTGTGGCATAAAGAAATTTTAGATGAGAAATCAAGAAGTTAACAACTGAAGATGATAAAGCATTTTTTGCTTGAAGATACGATTCTTCAGCTTCAAGCAAATCTCTTGTTGTAGCTCTACCGGCTTGCAGTAAAAGATTGGTACTCTCTATTCTTTTTTCTGCAAGGTTTAAACTATTCAACTGTATAAGATAACTCTGATAAAACTCCTCAAGGTTATTATATTGTTGCGAAACTTCCAGAATAATATTGTTACGCATAGACTCAAAATCTCTTTCTTTCCTGTTAAGGTCAAGTAGTGCTCTCTTATATTTATTTCTTTCAGGAAGTTTATTTAGAGGCAAATTAAATGTTATTCTTGTATTATAGGTAGGATCTTTAATATCTAAATCAGGGAAAGATTTTGTTTCTAATGAACTCTTAACCCCTAATCTTACATTAACCTCTGGTTTTAGTTCATCCAGAGCTATATTTATTCCTCTTTTAGCATCTTCCACCCTATCATAATAAGTTAGTAAATCTAATCTTTTCTGTAATGTTGTAGCAAGATACTCCGAAATTTTTATTTCAGGTTTATCTATACCTACATTTATAAGGTGCTCAAGAAGTTGTCCATCCATAATTAGGTTGCTTTCAGCAGGTAAACCAAGAAATATTTTAAAACTATCAAGAGACGTTATATAAGAATTATTCGCACGGACCCAGTTTTGGTATGCAGCAAACTCTGACTGTTTTGCTTGGTCAACCTGAAATGGTGGCAACCTACCTGCTTCAGAAAGGTTCTCAACCCTTTCTCTTGTTGCTTTTAAACTTTCGTAGTTATTATAAATATTTTCAGCACTATTTTTCTTAAGTAATAAAGATAGATACCTCTCAGTAGTATCAACTGAAAAACTATTCTGATACCTTATAAAATTTCTTACCGAATATATAGCATCTCTTTCAGTTTGAACAAGATTTTCTTGGGCAATAGTTCGCCCTGCGCCTTTCAAGAGCGGCTGAAGTAAATTCAAAGATATTATTGTTGGTAGGTCGCTACTTTTATCACCTGTAAGATAATGCAAAAAATCTTTTGTCATATCAAAAGTAATCTGAGCTCCAGTTGCTAACCAACGAAATATATTTAGCCCAAGAGAACCAGAAACAGTTTCATCGTCTGCTTTATTCCATCCAACGTTTCCTGATATATTGTATCTAGTTCTAAAAAGGTACCGCTGGTATGTTAGGTTAAGAATATTTAGATAAACATCTTCCTGTTTTGACTTATAGTCTCTATTATTTTTTACAGCAAAAATAATAGCGTCCTTCATATTCACAAAAATTGTTTCACCAGAAGAGTCATCATCAAGTTTAACAAGTTCTTCAGGAACAAGTTCCTTAGAAATCTCTATCTTTTTTTCTTCAATAATACCGTATACCTCTTTATCAGCGTTTTTTTCAAGGTCTTTCAACGAACATCCAGAAAAAAATAAAAAAACAAAAATAGCAGAGACCTTTATTATTCTTTTCATTTTTACCCTATTATTGATTATTCTACCAAAAAATTTTACGTATAATAATTTGACAGGAATTTATTGATTTTAGTTTAGTCAACTCAATATTTGATTCCTTGTCACTGTTTCACAAAATTGTTGCAATATACTATAAACCTATATCTTTACGAAAGTGGTTCCCTTCAAAAGATATTGTCGAAACGACTTTATATGCTGATTCCCTCGCTTTATCAATAGTGTCATCAAGTGCTGTAACTCCCAAAACCCTTCCGCCAGAAGTTATCAATTTTCCATCCTTTACATCAGTACCAGCGTGAAACACAAAGGCGTTTTTCACCAAATTCAACCCAGTTATTATTCTACCTTTCTTATAGTCTCCAGGGTACCCTTCAGAAGCCATTATAACACATATGGAATCTTTTTTACTCCACTTTATGTCAACATCCGAAATTCTTTGATTTATAACCCCATCTATAACATCCATCAAAGAAGAGTCCATCCTTGGGAGAATTACCTGTGTTTCTGGATCTCCAAACCTAACATTATACTCTAACACATATAGGCCCTTTTCTGTTAACATAAGACCAAAATATAATACTCCTCTATAGTCGATATTCTCTTGTTTTAGCCCTTCAATGGTTGGGATAACTAAACTATTTTTAATTTCTTCTTCAAGGGGTTCATTAATAAGGCTATCAGAAGAAAAACATCCCATTCCACCAGTATTAGGTCCTTGATTACCATCAAAGACCCGTTTATAGTCTCTTGCAGGCACCATAGGAGCATAACCCTTTGTATCAGTAAAAATTAGATACGACAATTCAATACCTTTTAAATACTCTTCAATAATTACTTTACTGTTATCCTTTCCAAAAACTAAATCTTTATATACTTTTTTAAGAAAATCGAGTGCACTCTCTAAATCCTCAGCAACTTTTACTCCTTTACCTGCAGCAAGCCCGTCGTATTTCAAAACTATGGGAAAGTTGCTTTTTTGCAGAACTTCATACCCCATATTATAATTATCGATTACCTGAAAATCAGAAGTTTTAATATTATATTTTTTCATAAAATTCTTCGCAAAAATTTTAGATGATTCTAGTTTAGCGCCTTCTTTATCAGGTCCAAAAATCTTTAACCCTTTTTCTCTGAACAAATCTGTTATACCGATAGCAAGAGGTGCTTCAGGACCAACAATGGTATAATCTACTTTATTGTCCAATGCGAACCTTAAAAGAGCCTCTCGATTCCCTATATCCAAACTAACACATTCAGATAAACCCCTCATACCTCCGTTACCTGGTATTGAGATAATATTGAGTGTCTTATCTTCATTTTTAAGTTTCCATGCAATAGTATGTTCTCTACCACCACCTCCAATAATGAGCACAACCATAATACCTCCTAAAATATAAAATTTCTTCAAATTTAGCAACCGACGTTATTTGCTTGTCTTACGAGGAGCGTCTTAGCCCGAATGCTTTCTGAGGGATTGCGACGTGGTAATCCTCGTCTTTATCCTATACACTATTGTCCCCACCCTCATTCCTTTTCCGCCTACGGCGAGATTGCCACGTTACGAAGCCCCTCCTACGCCAAGGTATACCTGCCGAAGCTTGTATTTTAGCGTAGGTTGGCTACGGCGGGTAAAACTCGCAAGACTAACTACAAAAGACGGAATGGGGGTAACGTAAAAAAACAAAAGCATAAAGCCCCCTCACCCTTGATCCCTCTCCCTCAAGGGGAGAAGGCAAAAAAAAGGGAAGGTGTATGCGCCGTAGTCCCAGAGTGAGTAAATAACACCCCATACGCCTTTCTTTTATGTTTTTATCCTTGCCTTTGTTTTTTCTTCCAGTAAAATACTTAAATATTCAATTGATTAATATCTACGATATTTGTAAATCTTAGTACAAGAAGAACAAGACTTGCAAAAAAGTTGTTAAAAAAATGTACCCCAATTGAGACCCATAAATTATTATACTTTTCAAACAAGAAGGCAAGCACCATTCCTAAAAAAAATAGAGCAGGAAAGTATGAAAACTCAAAGTGAAGTGATGCAAAAACAGCTGAACTTATAAATATTGATTGTGTTACAGAGAACTTCCGTTTTAAAGCTTTATATACAACGCCTCTATAAATAATTTCTTCCGCAATTGGTGCAATAAAAACACTTACAATAAAAAAGAGTATAAGAGAAATATTCGAGTCTAATTGTAGAGAAAGCAATACCACATCTTGCAATTTAGGGGATATGCCTACAGATTTCAGAAAAGAATGGGTGCTTAATGTAATTAGAATTAAAAAGGGGATTAGTAGTAAATAAAAAAGAAATCCTTTAAAAAAATTTTCGACTGGCTTTTTCAATATTGAAAAAAAATATTTCTTAAACCTAAACAAGATTGATGCAATTAAAAAAAAATTTAGGTATGCTGTAAACAACAGAGAGAGGATAAAACTGTTACTTTGAGCATCTTGTGAAAAGTTAAAAATTTCTCCCAAAGCAACACGAGATAATATAACAAATTCTATTAAGATTGCACATATTATAAAAAATATTACCTTCGCATCTGGAAGTTCTTCCTTATAAAATATTTGGTTTATCTCCATCCGGGTTAAAACATCCACGTTGGTATATCTTAGGGTGTAACATCTTCTACATCTTTAATCTCTTCTACATCTTCAATATCTTCAAATTCGTCAAGTATGGGTGTTGCCTCAGTTTCTTCTTCTAAATTAAGTTTTTCTTTCATTGCTAAGTCAGAAAACTCTTCATCTCTTATTGTTTTTCCAGAAGAAACAAATATTGAAAAAAGAGTATGAGCACTCTCTGATAGTTCGTTTACCAATTTGTAGATGTTATCCTCTTTATCATATCTATCTAAAAGTTTGAGATTTGTATTCATATCACACCAGTTTTATTATAACCATTTCTGCGTTATCACCCTTACGTGGTGAAAGTTTAATTATTTGAGTGTACCCACCATTTCTGTCTTTATATTTATCAGAAATAGCTGCCACCCTCGACAAACTAGGGGCATGATTTAAAACAGAGTTTATATGCCTTAAACTTGCAAGGTCACCCTTTTTACCTACTGTTATAAGTTTTTCAACTGTTCTACGCAATTCTTTAGCCTTTGCCTCAGTTGTTTTTATCTGTTGATGTTCAAAAAAACTTATAGACATATTCCTCATCAAAGCCTTTCTTTGAGATTTATTTCTACTTAATTTCCTAATATCTTTTTTATGTCTCATTTTTTGCCTCTTGTTCCAATTCTTCTTTAGATTTCAATTTATAACCTCTTTCAGCAAGTTTAGTTTCTATTTCTTCTATAGATTTTTTACCAAAATTCTTTATTTCCAACCAATCTTCTTTAGGAATATTTAACAATTCTTGAAGAGTGGTTACCTGCTGTTGTTTTAAACCATTACAGATTCTTGTAGAAAACTTAAAATCAGACAGATGTATATCGTCGTCTATCTCCTTTGATTCTACCTCTACTGGGTGTTTTTCTACCTCTTCACCTATAACCTGTTTTACTTTTATTGCACCAAAATGCTCTGTTATTATATTGGTAGCCTCGTTCATTGCTTCCATAGGGTCAAGAGCACCTGTTGTATAAACTTCAATTGTTAATTTTTCGTAATCGTGAGACGTTTTATAAAGTATATTTTCTACATTATAGGTAATCTTCCTAACAGGGGAATAAAGAGCATCAATTATAATGGTTCCCAATGGTATAGACGAACCTTTGCTTCTCTTAATATTATCACTCGAAATATAACCCCTTCCGTCAGTAATTTCTAAATCAATAGAAATCTTTTTATCTTTAGTCAAAGTCATAATATGTAGGTCGCCATTCAATGCCTCTAAACTCGTATCAACTATTAGGTCTGAAGCAGTAATTGGACCTTTTTTAGATAGTTGAACATTTATTACTCGTGGAAAGATATCTGTTTCAGTAACATTTGACTTCAAATGCATCTGTTTTAGGTTCATCACAACTTCTACCATATCCTCTTTAATACCTTCCACTTTAGTAAATTCATGAAGCACCCCGTCAATCTTTATAGACGTTACAGCTACTCCCCACAAAGAAGAAAGCAACACCCTTCTTAAGGCGTTACCTACTGTAACCCCGTATCCCCTAATAAGAGGTTCTATTGTAAGTTTCCCGTAATTGGGTTTATATGTATCTTGTTCCCAAACAAACTTCTCTGGAAATTGAAAATCTTTCATATCTCACCCCTTATTAATTTATTTAGAGTAAAGGTTGATAATTAACTGTTCTTCAATAGGTAAGGAAACCTCTTCTCTTATAGGGTGCCTTACAACCTTCATTTTATGCTGTTGGTTATCAACCTGAATAAAAACTGGAACTATATGTTGTTTATATTCATCAATACAACCATCTACAATATCTTTATATTTGCTGTTAGGTTTTAATTGTATTTCATCACCTATCTCCACAATATAACCTGGTCTATCAACCTTCTTACCGTTAATCAAAATATCTCCGTGGTTTATAACCTGTTTAGCCATTCTGCGTGAATAAAACCAATTAGCCCTATAAACAACATTGTCAAGCCGTCTTTCCAGAAGTTGTAACAATATTTCACCAGTAACCCCTTCTGTTCCTTTAGCTATCTCAAAATACCTTCTAAACTGTCTTTCTAAAACTCCATAATAGATTTTAACTTTATTTTTTTCTCTTAACTGTATTCCGTATTCAGACAACTTTCTTCGTCTGACAAACCGTCTACCTCTCTTTTCCCTTCTATCAAGAGGACATTTGACAGTTTCACATCTTCTACCTTTCAAATAAAGTTTAATACCATTTTTTTTGCACTCTTTACATAATGGTTTGGTTCTCTTAGCCATTTTATTCTCCCTTTCTTAAATTTTTCTCCGACTCGGAGGTCTACATCCATTATGAGGAATAGGAGTAATATCTTTTATAGAAAGGATATTCAACCCCCCACTCTGCAAAGCCCTAATAGCTGTTTCTCTTCCAGGACCAGGACCTTTAACTAATACATCAAGTTCTTTCATATTAAACTGAGCTTGAGCTTTTCTGGCTACACTTTCAGATATAAGCTGCGCTGCAAACGGAGTTCCTTTCCGAGTCCCTTTAAAGCCCACAGTACCAGCGCTACCCCACAAGAGAACCCTGCCCTGCATATCAGTAATTGTTACTATTGTGTTATTGAAAGTAGCTTGAATATGAGCTACTCCTTTCAAAATTTCGCTATACTTTTTCTTTTTTTTGACATATTTTTTGTCTGCCATTTTTAACCCTTATTGTTTAGTTTTAGAATCTGCTTGCATACTCTGCTTTTTTGCTTTTCGAGCAGTCTTATCTCTAATAACTCCAACAGTCTTCTTTGGACCTTTTCTTGTTCTTGAGTTAGTCCGGGTTCTTTGTCCCCTAACTGGTAGAGATACTCTGTGTCTATAACCTCTATATGAACCTATCTCTTGTAGCCTTCTGATACTCTCTGAGATTTCTTTTTTTAAATCACCTTCAACTAAAATGTTCTTCTGCACAAAAGCGGCAATCTTTCCAAGTTCTTCTTCATTTAGGTCTTTAACTCTTTTTTCTCCATCAACACCAGAATGTTTTATTATTCTTGCAGCAGAAGTTTGGCCAATACCAAATACATAAGTTAAAGCAACCTCAATTTTTTTATTGTCAGGTATCTCAACTCCTAATAATCTTGCCATGTTATCTCCTTTACTCCAACACTGTAATTCTTCTTTATGCTTAATGGTCCTGAGTCAATATTATCTCATTGAAAAACCGGACCTATTTTATTACTAAATAAAATATCCTCAACCCTGAACCTGCTTATGTTTAGGACCATCCTGAGGATTGGCACAGATTACTCTTATCTTTCCTTTCCTCTTAATTATTTTACATTTCGGACATATCTTTTTTACTGATGCTCTTACTTTCATTTTCTTTCCTCTTATAGTTAAAAAGAATTCTACTTAGATTCTTTTTATAATTCTACCCCTTGTCATATCATAGGGAGAAAGTTCTAAAATTACGTTGTCACCAGGAATAATTTTAATATAATACATTCTCATTTTTCCGCATAGATGAGCTGTAACTATGTGTCCATTCTCAAGTTCTACAAGAAAGGACGTACCTGGTAAAGCTTTGCTTATCTTCCCTTGAACTTTTATTTTTTCTTCTTTTTTACTCATAACTATTCTTTCGTTTTTTTTATTCCGCCAGCAACTCTGGCCCATTTTTTGTTATTAGAACACATTCTTCATAATGCGCCGAATAACTATTATCTAATGTAACAACTTTCCATCCGTCTTCCATTACTTTTACTTCTGGCATACCTGCGTTAACCATCGGTTCTATCGCAAGTATTTCCTTTTCTCTAAGAAGAGAACCTCTTCCTGGGGTACCATAATTAGGTACCTCTGGCTCTTCGTGTAAATATTTACCCACTCCGTGACCAACAAATTCTCTTACTACAGAAAAACCGTTTCCTTCTACAAATTTTTGTATTGCTGAACCAATATCACCTGTCCTTAAACCTGGGATTGCCTTGGCAAAACCTTTATTAAAAGATTCTTGAGTTACTTTTATTAGTTTTGTATGTAAAGAAGATACTATCCCAATCGGAAAAGTCATAGCATAATCAGAATAATAACCTTTATATATTGCTCCAATATCTATTGAAACAATATCTCCATCTTTTAAAATTTTCTCTTTTGAAGGAATAGCGTGTACAACCTCTTCATTTATTGATATACAGATACTTGCAGGGTATCCGTTATAATTTTTAAATGCTGGTTCTACCTTCGCTTCTTTTAAAAACTTTTCTGCTTTTTCATCAACTTCCAGCGTACTTAAACCAGATTTTAAGATATTTCCGAGCTTTCTAAGTACTTCTTTACATTTTATGCAAGAAATACGAATATTTTCAATCTCTTTATTCGTTTTTACCATTTCATAATCTTTCTGATTTCGTCCATCATAAAGTCAACATTAGTTTCACCATCAACAATATGGAAATACCCTTTATTCTTATAATAGTCAATGAGAGGCGCTGTTAAAGTTTTATAAATTCCCAGACGTTTCCTTATAACCTCTTCGGTATCATCTTTCCTTTGCACAACCTTGCCCTTACATATATCGCAAACGCCCTCTTTGATGGGAGGGTGGTTAACCAGATGGTATATTTTACCACAACTCTCACACACCCTTCTATTTGAGAGCCGATTTACAAGAAAATCATCTTCAGCTTTTAAATAAAAAACATTTACCTCATCATCTTCCTTGATAAGATTATCAAGCATTTCAGCTTGTGTTAAGGTTCTTGGAAACCCATCAAGTATAAAGCCTTCTTTACAATTATCCTTAGATATCCTCTCTTTAAGCATCTTGATAACAATTTCATCTGGAACCAATTCACCAGAATCCATAAATGCTTTAGCTTTTATTCCAAGAGGGGTGCCTTCATTTTCGTGTTTCCTTAAAAGATCTCCTGTTGATATAAGAGGCATCTCAAGAATTTCAGATATTACTTCACCAACACTCCCTTTCCCTGCACCTGGAGGTCCCAGCAGAATAAAAATTTTTCTCATTATCTCCCTTTACTTTTCTTTATGAACCCTTGATAATGTCTCACCAGCAAGTGAGATTCTATCTGCCTGATTGTCTCCAGAAGAACTGAAACTACAATCAAAAGACCAACACCACCAAATAAGCTGGCTACCATATAAGGTATTTTTCTATAAAATATCATCATTATATACGGAAACAATGCAATAGCTGTAAGCATTAAGGCTCCAGGCAACGTCAATCTATTTAAAATTTTTTCAAGATAAAGAGCTGTAGATTTTCCTGGTCTTATACCCTGTATAAAACCTCCGTATTTTTTTAGATCTTCAGCTATATTGTCTGGGTTAAAGATAATACTTGCATAAAAATAACAGAAAAATATTGTCAAAAGTGCATATAAAACCATCCCAACACCTTGCGCAGGTGAAAGAAATTTTGCTAAAGTCTGCAAAACCCTATTTGAAGAAAAAGTCATTATAGTTGCAGGGAAAGTTAATATTGATATCGCAAAAATAAGAGGAATAACTCCTCCTTGATTCAATTTTATTGGCAGGTAGGTTGACTGCCCCCCATAAACTTTTCTACCTACAACCCGCTTTGCATACTGAACAGGAACCCTTCTTTCACTTTCGTTAATAATAATTGCAAAAGCTACAACAAGAAACATAAGAACTACCATAATAAGTATAGCAAGAAAGTTGATTTCACGGGCTCTAAAAAGTTCTGCTACTCTGTGAAAACCGACAGGCATCCTTGATAGAATACTAGCACTAATTATTAGAGAAATTCCATTACCTATACCTTTCTCAGTAATCTGTTCCCCAAGCCACATAAGAAAAATCGTACCAGTAGTAAGAGTTACAACAGTAGTAAACCTAAACAATAACCCAGGGTTTGGCACAACCATTATATCTCCAAAATGAGCAGGGTTCTCCAGCCACATACTTATTGCATACCCCTGAAAAACACATAGCCCAACCGTGCCAAATCTTGTTATTTGGGTTAATTTCCTTCGTCCTTCAGCACCACTTTTTTTCAAATTTTCAAAATAAGGGAGGACAGAAGTAAGCAACTCAAGAATAATGGAAACACTTATATAAGGCATAATTCCAAGAGCCAAAATAGTTGCATTACTTAATGCGCCACCAGAAAAAAGGTCAGCAAGGTTAAAAATTGTGTTTGGAACTCTATCAAAAAACTGGTTAAGAGCTCTACCGTCTATCCCAGGAGAAGGGACATAACAACCTAATCTATAAACTGAAACAAGAAAAATTGTAATCAAAATCTTCTTGCGTAAATCTGGCACCTTAAAACTATCCCTAAAGCCATTTAACATTTTTCCACCTTATATAATTTAATTAATTTAATACTTTTTAAAAACCTATATCTCTTACTCAAAATTTTGATTATACTTTTATAACTATTGCTTTACCGCCAGCTTTTTCAATCTTTTCTTTTGCCTGCGTTGAAAAGGAGTGGGCTGAAACCTCTAACTTTTTACTAAAGGTACCACTACCAAGAATTTTTATATAATCTCCTTTCTTTACAAGCTGAGTTGCTAATAAGCTTTCAGGATTTATTATATCATTATCATTAAACCTTGATTCAAGTTGAGAAAGATTGACTATCTCTACAAGGTATCTCTTAATATGAGTAAATCCTCTCTTAGGTAATCTTCTAACCAATGGCATCTGCCCACCTTCAAAATTATAAGAACGAGAAAAACCGCTTCTTGCTTTATGACCTTTGTGCCCACGAGTGGATGTTCCACCGTGTCCTGAAGCGTCTCCTCTTCCAACTCTTTTCCTACTATGTCTTGAGCCCATAGGTGGTTTAATTTCATGTAACTTCATTTATTTCTCCTTCACTTGAAACATTAAGTTTTGACAAAGCCTTTACCGTAGCGCCAATAACATTCACGGGATTTGTGGAACCAAGACATTTGCTAGTAATATCATTTATTCCAGCAACCTCAAGGAAAGCTCTCATAGTTTTACCTGCAACCATGCCATGACCCTTAGAAGCTGGTTTCAAAATAACCCTTGAAGCACCATATTTTGCACTTACGTCAAAAGGGATTGTCGTCTCATTGATTGGAACTGTTATCATACTCTTTTTTGCTTTTTCAATAGCTTTTCTTATTGCTTCAGGGACTTCATTTGCTTTACCTATACCAAAGCCAGCTTGTCCATTCTTATCGCCCACAACAACAAGAGCACGAAAATTTAAATTTTTACCGCCTTTTGTTACTTTAGTAACTCTTCTAATTTCAACAACAACTTGATTTATCTGTGATACATCTTCTTCAATTTGCCTTTTTCTCATTAAAATTTCAGACCTCCTTTTCTTGCAGCATCAGCAAGCGCCTTAACACGCCCTGCATAAAGATAACCATTTCTATCAAATACAACTTTTTCAATACCTTTCTCTTTAGATTTTTTGCTAAGCAGAGTTCCTACTATTTTAGCGCCTTCAACATTGGAGCCTTTAATTTTCTCAGAAAAATCACCTTTAGCTTCGTCAGTTAAACTTGAAACTGTTAGCAATGTTCTGGCAGAAGAAATCTCGTCAACTACAACAGAAGCATATATATGTAAATGGCTTCTATACACAACAACCCTTGGACGCTCTTCTGTTCCTCTAATCTTTTTTCTTATACTTAAATGTCTCTTCTTTCTTTTATCTTCTCTATTTAGTCTCATTGAGCAGCTCCTACACCGGTTTTCCCAGCCTTATGCCTTACATATTCTCCTCTATACCTGATTCCTTTACCTTTATAAGGTTCAGGTGGAGAAATTTTCCTTATTGTTGCAGCATAATTCCCAAGTTTCTGTAAATCCATACTTTTAAGTATTATTATTGTATTTCTTGTAACTTCTGCTGAGATACCTTCTGGAATATCTACTTCAACTGGATTAGAAAATCCAACAGAAAGAATCAATTTATTTCCATTAACCTCAGCCTTATACCCAACACCGTTCAGTTCAAGAATTCTTTCAAACCCTTCTGTTAACCCAACAAACATATTTATAATCAACTTTCTTAACAAACCCTGGAAGGCTTCAGTTTTTCTATATAACTTTTTTTCCTTTTCCTGAACAGAGTTCTTAACATATATTTTCCCTTCTTCAACAACTATCTCTAAAAAAGGAAAAATAACATGCTCCATTTTACCTTTACTGCTTTCAACTTGAATCATATTATCAACAACAGCAACCTTCACACTGCTTGGTATTTCAACCGGTCTTTTTCCTAATCTTGCCATTTTTTATACCTCACCATACATAAAAAAGAAACTCTCCACCTACTCCCAATTCTCTTGCTTTTTCATCACTAAGAATACCTTTAGAAGTAGATAATATAGCAATTCCTTTACCTTTTTTTATCACTGGAATTTCATCTTTAGTTACATACACTCTGCTACTGGGTTTACTTACCTTTTTTATTTCTGTAATACCTTTACTGTTTTCTGAATGATAGATAAGTTCAACTTTTAATCTTTTAGGACCTTCAGTAAGCACTTCGTAATTTTTAATAAAACTATTCTCTTTCATCACCTTTAAAATCTCTTCCTTAAACACACTATAAGGAACCAAGATTTCTGGCTTAGAAACAAGGTTACCATTTCTAATTCTTGTCAGCATATCAGCTACAGTATCTGTCATTGTCATATTTAATCCTCCTACCAACTGGCTTTTCTTACTCCGGGTATCTCTCCTTTTGATGCAAGTTCTCTAAAACATATCCTGCAAATACCAAACTTTCTCAAATAAGCCCTCGGTCGCCCACATCTCCAACACCTGTTTTTTCTTCTAACTGCGAATTTAGGCTCCTTTTTCATCTTTTCAAAAAAACATTTACGCGCCAATTTGTTCCTCCCTTATGGGCAACCCAAGTTCTTTTAGAAGAACCAGAGTCTCTTCCTTGTTTTTAGCATTCGTAACAATAGTAATATTCATTCCTTTAACTTTATAAATTGAATTATAATCTATCTCGGGAAATATGCCCTGTTCTTTAACTCCTATTGTATAACTTCCTTTACCATCATTAGAAGAAGGAGACAATCCATTAAAGTCTCTAACTCGCGGTAAAGCTACGGTAATAAATCTATCCAAAAACTCATACATACGCTCACCGCGCAATGTAACAAAAACTCCACAAATATCTCCTTTTCTCAGGTTAAAACCTGCTATAGCTTTTTTTGCTCTTGTGACAACAGGTTTTTGACCTGTTATTAAAGATAACTCCTTTTGTGCATTTTCAAGAATCTTTGGATCTTTATTATCTTTTCCAACTCCAACATTTAGAACAATCTTAACAAGCCTTGGAACCTGGTTAGAGTTCTTCAACTCAAATTTCTTCATTATTTCTGGAATAACATCATCTTTATAATATTTTTTTAATCTTGAATCCATTTTATTTAACCTCGATATTTTCATTACATTTTTGGCAATATCTAACTTTAGACCCATCGTTAAGCATTCTGATTTTTAATCTTGTTGGTTTACTGCATTTCATACAAAAACACATCACATTGGAAATATCTATCGGTTTTTCCATCTGAATGATTCCACCCTGTTTATCAGCAGATGTTGGTTTTGAGTGTCGTTTGACGAAATTTATACCTTCAACAAGGACTTTTTTTTCTAAAGGCATTATCTTTAATACTCTACCTTTTTTACCTCTATCTTTTCCATGAATAACCTGAACAAAATCTCCTTTACTAAGTTTAAATTTCATTACAACACCTCCGGCGCCAGTGAAATAATTTTTGTAAAATTGCCTTCCCGCAACTCTCTTGGGACAGGACCGAAGACTCTTGTGCCTCTTGGATTTTTATCAGCATCAATAATTACAACAGAATTGCTATCAAATTTTATCTGAGAGCCATCAGACCTCTTTAAAGGCTTAGCCGTTCTAACAACAACTGCTTTAACCTTCTCTTTTTTCTTAACAACACCATCAGGAATAGCGTCTTTAACACTTGCTGTTACTATATCCCCAATGCGAGCATACCTCTTTCTTGAACTTCCGACAATACCTATGACCATAACCTTCTTAGCGCCTGTATTATCAGCTACCGTTAGAACTGACCTGAGCTGCACCATTTTCTCCCCTCTCTCTTTTTTCTAATATTTCTTTAATTTTCCAACATTTATGCCTACTTAATGGCCTGTATTTAACTATTTTCACAATATCACCTTCAACTGTAAGGTTTGCTTCGTCGTGTGCCATAAACCTTGTCGCCTTCTTTACGAACTTGTTATAAAAAGGGTGCCTCACTCTATCTACAACCAACACGATACGAGTCTTTTCCATTTTATCACTGACAACCTTCCCAGTTTTTTCAACTCTCTTTACTTGTCTTAACTCCATTTTTAGCTCCCGATAAATGCTTCTCATTTTTAAGGGTATGCAAAACTCCAATATCTCTTTTTGCCTTTTTAATTACAGAAAAATTCTTCAACTGACCTATATGTAACTGATGATTATATTTATATAGTTTTTCTTCCAAATCTTTAATCTCTAAATCTATCTCTTCTGCAGTAGATTCACGCCATTTTTTTATATCTTCTTTTTTCATTTTAATATCTCGCAATTATATCGTATATCTTTTTACTATCTTTGTCTTATTAGGGAATTTATGAGAAGCTCTTCTTAAAGCTTCCACTGCAAGTTCTTCAGAAACACCTGCTATTTCAAACATAATCCTACCAGGTAAAACAACAGCAACCCAATGAGAAACATCACCCTTGCCACCACCCATTCTTGTTTCTGCAGGTTTTTTTGAGATAGGTTTATCTGGGAAAATACGTATCCAAATTTTACCTCTCGATTTTAAAAAGTGAACTAATGCAACCCTACCAGCTTCTATCTGAGCACTTGTGACCCAAGCTGGTGCTGTTGCCTGCAATCCAAAGTCTCCATAAAAAAGAGAATTTCCTCTGGATGCTTTCCCTGTTAGTCTTCCTCTATGAGCTTTTCTATATTTAACTCTTTTTGGCATCAACGGCATCTTTACTCTCCTTTTCCAAAACTTCACCAGTATAAACCCAAACTTTTAATCCTACAGTTCCAGACCTTGTAAAAGCAGTAGATTTTGCGTAATCAATTTTTGCTCTCAAGGTATGTAGCGGCACCTTACCTTCTTTATATTGTTCAGAACGGGAAATTTCAGCTCCACCAATTCTACCACTAATTTTGACTTTAATACCTTTTGCACCTGATTCAAGAGCAGCAGCTATAGCTTTTTTTATAGCTTGTCTATGTGGCATTCTCTTTTCAAGTTGAACAGATATCGTATCAGCGAGAAACTGAGCACTCTGACCTTGATGTTCGACTCCAATTACATCTATTGATACCTGTTTCTTTTTGCCTAAGATTTGGCTAAGTTCATCTCTTATTCTATTGATATTTGAACCCCTTGTTCCAAGCACTACTCCTGGCCTGGCAGAGAACAGTTTAATTTTTATTCTATCAGACACCTTCTCTATATAGATATCTGTAACTGCACCTCGTTTGGATTCGTCTTTATTAAATTCTTTATCAAAATATCCTCTTATCATACTATCTTCTTGAAGCATCGTTCGAAAATCTTTCTTATTAGCAAACCAATTTCCTCTCCATCCTTCAACTATGCCTAATCTTAAACTAATAGGATTAACCTTTTGTCCCATTTTATTCTGCTCCCGGTTCTGATTTGTCTTCTAACACAACAGTAAGATGACTCATCCTTTTCTTTATTGTAACAGCTCTGCCCATAGTAGCGGCTCTAAACCTTTTTAAAGAAGGTCCCTCGTCTACAGAAATGGTTTTAATTTTAAAATTGTCAACCGAATCTTTCTTCTGTTTAGCGTTAGCGAGAGCTGAATTTATAGTCTTTTTTAAAGTTAATGTACCTTTGTTAGGGAGGCTATCCAAAATACTCAACGCCTCATCAACATTTTTACCAACAAGCAACTCCGAAATTATTCGCAACTTTGTCGGACTTTGCCTTATATATTTAGAACGTGCACTTGCTTCCATTTATCCCTCCGAAAGTTACCCTTTATGTTTTCTCTCTCGTCTTTTCCGTATGAGTTCCGTGTCCCCTAAAAGTACGTGTTGGAGAAAACTCACCAAGTCTATGTCCTACCATATTTTCTGAGACAAAAACATTTATAAAAGTCCGTCCATTATGGACTGCAAAAGTATACCCAATAAACTCAGGAATAATAGTTGAAGCTCTTGACCAGGTCTTTATCGCTTCCTTTTTTCCCGATTCTCTCATTTTCTCAACTTTCTTTAATAACTTAGGGTCTATAAAGGGACCTTTTTTCTTAGATCTCATTTTTTAGATTACTCCTGTTTATTTCTTTCTTTTTTGTACTATAAGCTTATCTGATGGTTTATTTTTCTTTCGAGTTTTATAACCTTTTGTTGGCCATCCCCAAGGACTCTGAGATAGATGACCTTTACTTTTTCCTTCCCCTCCACCGTGTGGGTGGTCAATAGGGTTCATTGCTACTCCTCTCACAGAAGGACGTCTACCAAGCCGACGGCTACGCCCAGCTTTACCGAGAGATATATACTTATATTCAGGGTTACTAACCTGCCCGATTGTTGCCATACAATTTAAAGCAAACAACCTTACCTCCCCAGAAGGAAGTTTTATCTGTGCATATTTCTCACCTTTAACCATTAATGTAGCAAAAGTGCCTGCAGATCTAACAAGTTTCCCGCCTTTTAAAGGTACAGTTTCAATGTTACATATCTGAAAACCCTCGGGAATATCTTTAAGCATTAATCTGTGACCTGGTTTAGCATCAGCCTCTTCACCACACTTAACGTTTGCACCTACCTTCAAACTATCTGGAGCTATAATATAACTTTTTATACCATCGGCATAAACAACCAAAGCTATCCTTGCTGAACGGTTTGGGTCGTATTCTATACTAACGACTTTACCTTCCTTATTTAACCTACCTTTAAAATCAATAATTCTATAAAGCCGTTTATGACCGCCACCTCTATGTCTTGAAGTGATTCTACCTTGATTATTCCTACCTCCTGTCTTTTTAAGACCTACAACCAATTTTTTTTCAGGTTTATCTCGAGTAATTTCAGAATAATCTTGTAGTACAGCGTGTCTTTGTCCTGGAGTTACAGGTTTTAATTTACGTAATGGCAATTTGATCACCCTCCTTAAGAGTAACTATAGCTTTCTTATAGCCGGGTCGATATCCCTCAATTTTAAATTTATACTTTTTCTTTTTCTTTGGCATATTAACAACATTAATATCCACAACTTTTACATTATAAATAGTTTCTACTGCTTTTTTAATTTCAATCTTATTATACTTCTTATCAACACAGAAAGTATATTTGTTTAATGCTATTACATCATTTGATTTCTCGGTAACAATAGGAAATTTTACGATCTTAAAATGTTCAACTGCCATTTTTTTCTCCCAAATATTGCATAAGAGTCCCAAATACTTCATTTTCTACTATAACTCTGTCTGCTTTAATTATTTCATAAGCGTTTAGTTGGTCAGAATAATCATACTCAACTAAGTTTAAATTTCTAATCGACTTTACCAAAGCTTCATTTTCTTTATTGCTTTTATTAAGAACAAAAAGAATTTTATCCTTCTCAAAACCAGTTTTTTTCAAAAAAGATGAAAAGATTGAAGTCTTTGGTTCCTTAACTTCACCCCTAACAAATAGAGCAACTTTATCTTCTTTCAGTTTATCTCTCAAAACTTCTTGTAATGCTTTAGCTTTTACTTTTTTAGGGAGTTTTTCAACGTATTCCTTTGGTTTAGGTCCAAATACAACTCCTCCATGTCTCCATAAAGGGTTTCGAATAGACCCTACTCTTGCTCGCCCGGTACCTTTTTGTCTCCAAGGTTTTCTGCCACCGCCAGAAACTTCGCTTCTTGTCTTTGTTGAGGCAGTACCTTGTCTTTGATTAGTAAGGTAAGCTTTGACATAATAGTATATAACTGCCTTGTTTAGAGGCGGTGCAATAATTTCCGCTGCAACAGATTCTTCGGAGATAATTTCACCTTCAATATTGTAAACTGGTATTTTTTTCATTTTTCAAACCTTAATTAGATGTTATTTTTTTAACGCTTTTTTGATAATAATGTAGTTTCCAACGCTACCTGGTACTGCCCCCTTAATAAGAATCAGATGGGATTCAGGAATAATTTTTACTATTTGAAGATTCTGGACAGTTGTTTTTCTATTTCCCATATGCCCACTCATCTTCTTGCCTTTAAAAACTCTTGCTGCATCTGTTCCGCCAATTGAACCAGGCGCCCTATGAGACATTGAACCGTGAGTTGATGGTCCACCTCTAAAATTATGTCTTTTCATTACACCCTGAAAACCTTTACCTATAGATTTTCCTGTTACATCAACAAAATCTCCCTCTTTAAAGATATCTACGGTTAATTTTTGACCAATCTCAATATTTTGCAAAGATTGTTCGTCCTTTAACCTAAACTCTTTTAACATTCTACATAATGGAAGATTGTTCTTCTTAAAAAAGTTGAGTAGTGGCTTAATCAGTTTCTTTTCTGAAACTTCATTATAGCCGAGTTGAACAGATGTGTATCCATCTTTCTCTTTATTCTTGATACCTGTCACGTAGCAAGGTCCTGTTTCAACGACCACTACAGGTATAACCTCACCTGTTGGACCAAAAATGTGGCTCATTCCTATTTTTTTACCTATTAACCCTATACTCATTTTCCCCTCAATTAAGTTTCATTTCAACTTCTACGCCAGCAGGCAAATTTAGTTTTCCCAAAGAGTCTACTGTCCTTGCAGTTGAATCCATAATATCTATAAGTCTTTTGTGAATCCTAATTTCAAATTGTTCTCTACTGTTTTTGTTTACATGAGGAGATCTTAGTACAGTATAAATCTCTTTTTTAGTAGGTAGAGGAATAGGTCCCACAATTTTCACGCCTGATCTTCTCGCAAGTTCTACTATCTCTTCCACAGATTTATCCAGAAGTCTGCTGTCAAAAGATTTTAGTTTTATACGGATTCTTTTGTTGTTCATTTTTGCCTTCTTTTTTGTTTATTTTATTGTTTCACTTTCTACAAAAATAATATTATACCTTTTTTTTTTGAAAAAAGCAACCTTTATTCTAATTTTATGTAATAATTTCTGTAACAGCGCCTGCACCAACAGTTCTTCCACCTTCACGAACTGCGAACCTCTGACCTTTCTCTAATGCAATAGGATATATAAGTTCTACTTCC